>OAUV01001623.1_pt1 | contig 11238 bp, 9 predicted proteins | sample 1516841 | NCBI WGS metagenome assembly OAUV01 (sample SAMEA2580044, study PRJEB22360) | human gut metagenome | biome: human gut; feature: human-associated habitat; material: faeces | place: Denmark | collected 2008/2010 | reverse complement strand
TGGTTCTTTTGAGAAGGACGAAGGAGGAGAGGGGCCTGTCCAGCCGCTGCATGCCCTTTGAGCAGGAGCACCTCAGCGATGTCTGCCCCTGCTGCGGCAAGCCCGCCAGCAAGATGGTCTACTGGGGCGTGGCCTACTAAGCCGCTCCACAGTCAGAGCCTGATCAGATGAAAAAAGCAGCTTTCCCGTCCAACGGGAAAGCTGCTTTTTTTTGTATCTGCCTATTGACAACCGTGTATCTACTGTATATACTGTAAATATACAGATGAAACGGAGGCGGCAGACATGAATCTTTTCATCGATAACAAGAGCGGTGCACCCATCTACGAGCAGCTCTACACCCAGATCAAGAACCAGATTTTGAGCGGGGAACTGCAGCCGGAGGAAGCTATGCCGTCCATCCGGGGGCTGGCGCGGGATCTGCGCATCAGCGTCATCACCACCAAGCGGGCCTACGATGAGCTGGAACAGGAGGGTTTTCTGTATGCGGTGCCCGCCAAGGGCTTTTTCGTGGCGGCGAAGAACACCGAGCTGCTCCGGGAAGAAAACTTGAAAAAAATCGAAGCACACCTGACGGAAGCCGTCCGGCTGGCGGCACCCTGCGGGCTGACCAAACAGGAACTGACCGAAATGTTGGAATTGCTGTGGGAGGAATGAACCATGAACGCATTAGAACTGCACGGCCTTGAAAAGCACTACCCGGATTTTGCGCTGGGGCCCATTGATCTGGAACTGCCCGGCGGCACAGTCTGCGGGCTGATCGGCGAGAACGGCGCGGGTAAGAGCACGACCATTAAGCTGATCCTGGACATGATCGACCGGGAGGCAGGTACCGTGAAGCTGTTCGGGCAGGAGGAAATCACTCCGCTTGCCAAGGCCGATATCGGTGTGGTGATGGGCGGCGAGGGCATCCCCACCTGCCTGACCGCGCCGCAGGTGGGGAAAGTGATGGCGGGCATCTATCCCAATTGGGATGCCGCCGCCTACGCCGACTGGTGCCGCCGCTTTGACCTTCCGGAGAACAAGAAGTACGGCGACTACTCCACCGGCATGAAGATGAAGCAGTGCCTTGCCGTGGCATTTTCTCATCACCCCAAGCTGCTGCTGTTGGACGAAGCCACCAGCGGCTTGGACCCGGTGGTGCGGGATGAGTTCATCGATCTTCTGCTGGACTTTGTACGGGATGAGAACCATGCAATTTTGATCTCGTCCCACATCGTCAGCGACCTGGAAAAGCTCTGCGATACCATTGCCTTTCTGCACAAGGGGAAGCTCCTGCTCTGTGAGGACAAGGACACTCTGCGGGATGAGTACGCTCTTTGGCACGGCACTGCCGGGCAATTGGAGGAGCTGGACAGGAACGCCGTCGTCAGCCATCGGGTGACAGCCTACGGGGCCGAGGCACTGGTGAAAAGGGAACTTGTCCCGTTGGGCAGCACCCTGACACCGGTGAGTATCGAAGAACTGTTCGTTTTGATGGTGAAAGGGGAGAATATGCGATGAAAGGTTTGCTGTTGAAGGATTGGTATCAGGTCAGAACCAGTATGAAAGCCATGTACCTGACGGTTGCATTTGTGCTGGTGATCTGGGTGTTCAGCACATCGAGCGCCTATGTGTTCCCGGTGAGTTATGCGGCCGTTTTTCTGGGCATCTTGCCGATAAACCTGCTTGCCTACGACCAGAGTGTCGGTTGGGTGGAGTATGGCCGGACGCTTCCGGTGAGCAAAAAGACGCTGGTGGCGGAAAAGTACCTCATTGGTCTGTTCTGCGCTGCGGCGGCTGTTGTGATCGGAGGACTGTTCGTAACGGTGATCCCTCTGCGCACCGGAACGGCTCCGGACAAGGATGTGCTGTCCCTGCTGGCGGGCAGTGTGTGTGCCATCCTGCTGATCAACGGTATTTCTCTGCCGCTGCTGTACCGCTTTGGGGCAGAAAAAGCCAGCATGATCTACATCCTGACCTTTGTCGGACTGGGTGCCCTGCTGGGCGGCGGCGGTGCCGTGATGGATGAACTGCAGCAGAACGGCACGGGAAGTGGGCCGCTGCCTGTGCCCCTTTGGCTGGCCGCAGTGCTTCTGCTGGCGGTACTGGCCCTGTATGCTGTGTCCTGGCGGGTGTCGGTGGCATGGTATGGAAAGTATAAGAAGTAGGCTCTTCTTTGTGCAATAGAGCAATAATCCGGTAAAAAAACTGTAAAAGGGGTTGAAAAATCCGGCCCGGCGTAGTATGATAACGGGGCTGAAAGAAAAATCTTACACCAAGGAGGAGTTTGTTTCCATGTCCAGTGACCATACGGATCACCCCAAACAACGCTTCTCCTGCGATGCGGGCCGTGCAAACGTGTTAGCCGCATCCTGAACTGCATGCCCTTTGTACACCGCAGGAGTTGTAACCAGACCGATGCGGTGTATTTTTTATGCCCGGAAACGGGAAACGGAGGGACCAAACCATGCAGAAGAAAAATTATGTGCAGGAGATTCTGGACATCATCCGCAGCGGTCTGCCCCAGGCAGAGCTGGCTGAAAAGCTGTCCGATTACCATGAAAATGACCTGGCCGATGCCCTGACGGCCCTGACACCGGAGGAGCGCCAGAAGGTGTACACCGCACTGGGCGTGGATACGGTGGCAGAGATCTTCTCCTATCTGGACGACGCAGAGCCTTACCTGAAGGAGCTGGACCCCGAGCGGGCCGCCCGGGTCATCTCCCACATGGATTCGGACGATGCCGTGGATGCTCTGGATGACCTGGAAGAGGACGATAAGGCAAAGATCGTCCACCAGCTGGACAAGGATGCCGCCGATGATGTGAAGCTGCTGCTCTCCTATCACGAGGACGAGATCGGCAGCTGCATGACCACCAACTACATCTGCATCCGCAGGGATATGACCATCCGGCAGGCCATGAGTGAGCTGGTGAAGCAGGCAGGCGAGAACGATAACATCTCCACCCTGTATGTGGTGGATGAAAACGAGCACTATTATGGTGCCATTGACCTGAAAGACCTCATCGTGGCCCGTGCAGAGGACAGCCTGGAAAAGCTGATCGCCTGCTCCTACCCCTACGTCACCGACCACGAGAAGATCAGCGACTGCATCGACCGCATCGTGGACTACGCCGAGCGCTCGCTCCCTGTTCTGAACGACAGCGGGAAGCTGCTGGGCATCATCACCTCGGCGGATGTGGTCGAGCTGGTGGACGACGAGATGGGTGATGATTACGCAAAACTCGGCGGCTTGACCAGCGAGGAGGATCTGAACGAGGGTGTGTTCCAGAGTGTGAAAAAGCGCCTGCCCTGGCTGATTGCCCTGCTGTTCCTCGGGATGCTGGTGTCCTCGGTGGTGGGTGCGTTTGAATCGGTGGTGGCGGTGCTGCCCATCGTCATCTGCTTCCAGTCCATGGTGCTGGATATGGCCGGCAATGTGGGCACCCAGTCGCTGGCTGTGACCATCCGTGTGCTGGTGGACGAGAACCTGACCACTGCCAAAAAACTCCAGCTGCTCTGGAAGGAAATGCGGGTGGGCTTGGCCAACGGTGCACTGCTGGCCGTGCTGGCGCTGGGCTTCCTGGGCTGCTACATCCACTTCTTCAAGGCCTACGCCTGGGGCGAAGCCTTCCTGCTCTCGGGCTGTGTGGGCGTATCTCTGGTCGTGGCCATGGTGATCTCCAGCCTGGTGGGCACGGTCATCCCCATGCTGTTCCATAAGATCCACATCGACCCCGCCGTGGCTTCCGGCCCGCTCATCACAACCATCAATGATCTGGTGGCGGTGGTGGTCTACTACGGTCTGGCCGCCGTGGTGCTGATCGACATGTTCCATCTGGGCTGAAATAGAGAAAGGCTGCTGCCGACAACTCCCTCAGTCACGGCTTCGCCGCGCCAGCTCCCTCTTGGAGGGAGCCTTGACGTAATGGCAATCTGTGAAAGCCTCCCTCATTGAGGGAGGTGGCATCGCGTGAGCGATGACGGAAGGAGTTTGGCAACAGCCTCTTTTTACTTATTCTGTATCCAATACCGCTGTGTCAGCGTTCCATCAGAGGAATCGAACTGCTCATCCTCCAGCACGCCGCCGTTGGCGCGGATGGTCTTTGCTGAGGCAACGTTGTAATGGTCGCAGCAGATGCGCACCTTTTCGATGCCTCGTTCTTTTGCCTTTTCCAGTGTCAGGCGAAGCATCTGGGTGGCGTAGCCGTTCTGCCGCTCCGAGGGGCGGACGCTGTACCCGATGTGCCCGCCGTAGGTCAGCAGGTAATCGTTGAGCCGGTGGCGCAGGTTGGTCATGCCCACCAGATGCTCATGCTCATCCAGAGCAAGATACTCCGTGGCGGGCACGAGACCGGCGGGGGTGGTGGCCGGGTCTTTCAGCTTGCGGAGTTGGGCCAGCCAGGCATCGAAGTTGGCATATTTGTCCAGAGCCGAGGTGCCGTCCATCCGGGAGCCGATGGCCAAAAATTCTTCCCGGTAGGCCATTACCTGTTCCCGGTCGCCCTCATCCGGCTCCCGCAGGTGGATCTTCTGGGGTGAGGTGTGCCGGGTCGCCGTGCGGAAATCCGGAGCCTTCATCAGGCCGTGGCAGTTGCAGTAGAAGTAAAGCACACCCGCGCCCCGCAGGGAGAAGCGGGCAGAGGCATCCCCCTCGGGGTAGAGCTTGACCAGCTGCAGCTTATCGCCGGTGAGGTAGGCCAGAAACGAGATGTAATGGTTTTTCTCCATGGGGTGGTGCAGGGTGACGAAGAGCTCGTCCTCCACCCGCTCCACGGTCAGCTGATGATGCTCGTCGACATCCTCGGCTTCGGCGATGTCCAGCGCAGGCAGGGCGATGCCGCAGCAGCTCACCACGGCCTGTCCGGTGGCGTGGAGCACATTGCCGCAGAGAGGGCAGACGTAGAGCTTGCTCCGCAGCAGGTTGGCTGCCCGGTTCCGGTTGATGATGGGTTCTCCCTGCATCAGCTCCAGCACACTGACCCCCAGAGCCGCAGCCAGAGGCTCCAGCAGGGAGATATCGGGCAGACCCTTGGCGGTCTCCCACTTGGAAATGGTCTTGGCGCTGACAGAAAGCGTTCCGGCAAGCTCTGCCTGGGTCAGGCCCTTGGCTTCCCGCAGCTGCCGGATGGTGCTGCCTGTGACGTATGTGTTCATAATGAATGAAACCTCTCAGTCTCGCGTTGCTCGACAGCGTACAGGTTGCGGCTCCCAGCATCCACTTCGCACAAAGTATTGTGCTCGTGTCTTGCTGGCCGCGGCCCCAACAACTCCTCCCTGCTTCCGCCACTGGCGGCGGTCGTCGTCGTTGCCTAATAGGGGAGCCCTTGGCAAGTCGGGCAAGCGTAATTGTTGAACCAGAGTATACTATACAAAAAAACTCCACGCAACCTACGCTGCGTGGAGTTCGTGCTTTCAGGAATTATTCGGCTTCGGTCTCGTCTTCCTCGTCCGGGTCCAGCTCCATGGTGAACACAGCCTTTTTCAGCTTGCCGCAGCCCTGGGCCTTCAAGCCGGATTTGTACGGCTCCCCGGCCAGATAGAGGGCGAAGCGGCCCTCGCAGAGCATTCCGGCAATGCTGGTGCCGGCGGTGCCCACGGTGGTATCAGCGGCTTCGTCAGCGGGCCGGGTGGGGCTGAACTCGCCCAGGGACACTTCAAACAGCTCGCTGCCTTCGAGGTCGGTCTCAAGGGTCAGGTGGTTGTCGTGCCGGACAAAGGGGGCCTTGTCGCTGGCCTGCGGGGTCACGGTGCTCACCATGACCACAGCCTTGTCACCATCGATGCGAGTGCGCCCGGCGGGCAGGTTGTTGATATCCCGCGCCATGATGAACTCGATGACGCTGTCCAGATTACTGCACAGGCCCAGATAGTTGGGGAGATTGTTCAGGGTATCGTAGATCATGGATCAATCCTCTTTCGGGTCGGTCAGAAGCTCCTTGATGCTGGGCACAACGCCGCCCAGATTTTGCAGCTCCGACGGGATGATGATCTTGGTGGCCTTGCCGTTGGCGACCTTGGCCAGTGCCTCCAGGCTGCGCAGAGCCAGCACCTTGTCGTTGGGCATGGCCTCGTTCAGCAGGCGGATGGCATCGGCGTTGGCCTTCTGCACCGCCAGAATGGCCTGGGCCTCGCCCTCAGCTTCGAGAATGCGCTGCTGTTTGACGGCATCGGCACGGAGGATGGCGGCTTCCTTTTCGCCCTCGGCGGCGGTGATGGCGGCCTGCTTCTCACCGTCGGCCTTCAGGATGACGGCGCGTTTTTCGCGCTCTGCCTTCATCTGCTTCTCCATGGCTTCCTGGATCTCGCGCGGCGGGATGATGTTCTTGACCTCCACGCGGTTGACCTTGATGCCCCACTTGTCGGTGGCTTCATCGAGGATGGCCGTGATCTTGCCGTTGATGACATCGCGGCTGGTCAGGGTGTGATCCAGCTCCATCTCACCGATAATGTTGCGCAGGGTGGTGGCGGAAAGGCTCTCGATGGCTGCGATGGGCTGGTTGACACCGTAGGTGTAGAGCTTGGCATCCATGACCTGGAAGAACACCACGGTGTCGATCTGCATGGTGACGTTATCGCGGGTGATCACAGGCTGGGGAGGGAAGTCCGCGACCTGCTCCTTCAGGCTGACCTTTTTGGCGATCCGCTCAATGAACGGGATCTTGACATGCAGGCCGGCCGACCAGGTGTCGGAGTAGCTGCCCAGACGCTCCACAACGTACACCATGGACTGGGGTACGATGACGATGTTGGTGACGACGATGAGCAGGATGACAAAGATGAGCGCGAGGATCACAAACAGCATGATAGGCATAGAGACGCTCCTTTTTTCAGTGGTTGATGGATTCGGTCAGGATGGGTTCCACGATGAGCAGGGTGCTGTGGATCTCGGTGACCCGGCAGGCCTGCCCGGGGGTCAGGGTATCACCGGGGGTGGCGCAGCGGGCGCTCCAGTCCACGCCATCCAGCCGCACCCGGCCCGTCTGCTGGGAAGAAACGGGGGTCAGCACCCGGGCTTCCCGGCCAAGGGCGCGGTCACCGTTGGTGGGGGTGGGCTGCTTGTGCAGCCGTTTGGCCAGTGGCTTGAATGCCAGCAGGCAGACCGCGCTGACCGCAATGAACACCACCGCCTGCACCCGGAACGAGTGGGTGAACAGGCAGCAGAGCAGGGCTGCCGCGCTGCCTGCCGCAAACCAGACGGATACCATGCTGAAGGTCATGCCCTCCAGCGCCAGGAAACCGACGGCGGCAAGGAGCCAGAAAATGGGGTCAATGGACATCGAACATCCCTCCTTCTTCGTTTATTATATAACAAAGGCGTGGAAATGACAATATGTTGTTATTTAAGGGCGAGTGCTGCTCTGTCCAACCTCTCAGTCGCAGGCTTCGCCGCGTCAGCGAAGATGACGGAGAGGTTTAATCCGTCTCCTTATACATAATCATAGTAGCTGTGGTTCGGGTTATGCCCCACCTCTTCTACCACGATGGTGAAGCCCATGGGATTCACCTCAGTGCTCTTGCCGCTGGCAAGGGTCTCCACGATGATATGTTCGGTGCGGTTGACGATGATCTCCGCAGTCTCCACCTTGCCCACCCGTTGGTAGTGCAGGATGCCGTCCTCGGCACGCAGGACCCGCAGCTGGCCGGTGCGGAAGGCCTCGCAGGTGTGGCGGAGCTGTGCCAGCTGTGCCAGCACGGGGCGCAGGCGCTGCTCGTGGGCATCCCACCGGAAGAAGGCTCGGTTGAAGGGGTCCCGGTAGCCCTGCATGGCAATCTCGTCGCCGTAGTACAGGCAGGGCACGCCCGGCAGGGTGTAGATGATGGCGTAGGCCATCCGCAGGCGGAGCAGGCCCTCCTCGTAGGCATCACCGGTCACACAGCGGCCGCTCTGCCACGCGCGGCCCCGGCCATTGGCGGGCTCGTCAGCGATCACGGTCAGGGCTCGCTCGGTGTCGTGGGTGGAAAGGAAGTTCAGGGCGGTGTCCATGGCCGGGGCAGGGTAGTGCTCGCAGATGGTCAGGATCTCCGTCATGGCCTGCTCGGCGGGCTTGCCCTTGACGAAATCCAGCACGGCGTTCTTGAAGGGGTAGTTCATCACGCTGTCCAGGCCCTTGCCCAGCAGATAGGTGCGGCGCTTATTGAAGCCGAACTTGGTGGTGGCATCCTCCCACACCTCGCCCAGCAGGAACTTTTCGGGGCTGACCCGCTTGACGGCGGCGCGCACCTTCTCAATGAATTCATCGGGCAGCTCGTCGGCTACATCCAGCCGGAAGCCTGCCGCGCCGCGCCGCAGCCAGGTGTCGATGACACCGCCCGGGCCGGTGATGAACTCCACATAGGAGGGGGTCTCCTCGTTGACCTCGGGCAGGGTCTCAAAGCCCCACCAGCTGCGGTAGCCGCCCTTGTACTGGGGGCCGAAATCGTACCAGCAGCGGTAAGGGGAGTTGGGGTCCCGGTACGCGCCGCCCTCACCATAGCGGCCCTCGCGGTTGAAATAGCGGCTGTCGGAGCCGGTATGGCTGAACACACCGTCCAGCACGATGCCGATGCCGTACTTCTGGGCGGCGGTGCACAGTGCCTCAAAATCTTCGTTGGTGCCCAGCAGGGGGTCCACATTCAGGTAGTCGGCGGTGTTGTAGCGGTGGTTGGAGTGGGCCTCAAAGATGGGGTTGAGGTAGATGAAATCCACCCCCATCTCGTGCAGGTAGGGGAGCTTTTGCTGGATGCCCTTGAGGTCGCCGCCGAAATAATCCTCATTCAGATGACCACCCACCTCGTTGGGCTGCCAGAAGGGCTCGGCGTGCTTGTCGGCCTGATAGATGCGGTCGGCAAAGGGCATGGGCTTGTTCTCCACCCCTTCGCAGAAGCGGTCCGGGAAGATCTGATAGAACACCTTACCCTTGATGCTTTCGGGGGTCTCAAAGTCCTGCTCATAGACCGTGATCTGCCAACTTTCGCCATCCTGCCAGCTGATCACACCGCAGTTGTCGGGGCCGCGCACGATGCGGCGGAAGTCGGTGTAGAGGTCGAAGTAGTAGAAGTAGAGGCCCGGGTCATTCAGAGGCACTTCCACGGAAAAGTGGTTCTGCCTGGGGGTCTGGCCATCGAAGTTCATCCGGTAGTAGACGGGAACATCGAACTTGCCCTCTTTTTTCAGGACAAGGTGCGGGTCTACATAGCCCAGCTCTTCGGGGATGCAGAGCGACAGCCGGACAGTCTGCCCGGCGCGCACCGCACCAAAGGGCTGCTTGAAATAGGGGTCAAAACTGTTGAACAGACAAGACAAGTGGGGTCGTTCCTTTCTCAAAAAAAGCCCCGGTTCCGTAATGGCTCCGGGGCAGAGATATATTTATGCTAAACCCTTCCGTCAATGCTTCGCATTGCCACCTCCCCTAGTAGGGGAGGCCTTGGCAGAACGGTGAAGTCTGTGCGTAAAGGAAAAGTTGTAAAACTTCCCGTAACGCCAGAGGCCCCACTACTAGGGGGGCTGTCACCGCAGGTGACTGGGGGGTTAACCTTTCCAATTACTTCACAGCAGAAGCGTGCCAGATATCGCGGGCGTAATCCAGCACAGAACGGTCTGCGCTGAAGATGCCGCTGTTGGCGGTGTTCTTCAGGCTCATCTGTGCCCACTTCTCGCGGTCAGCATACAGGCGCTGCAGGTCGGCCTGAGCACGGCGGTAATCCTTGAAGTCGGCCATGACCATATAAGGATCGCTGGTGCGCAGGTTCTCGGTGACCTCGTGGAAGTCCTCGCCGTTCCAGCCGCGCTCCAGGAAGTTCAGAGCGGCATTTGCCACGTCATCGCCCATGATAAAGGCGCTGGGGTGGTAGCCCACCTGCTTGAGGTTGTTGACCTCGGGAGTCAGCATGCCGAAGATCAGCTCGTTCTCCTTGCCGGCGGCATCGGCGATCTCAACGTTTGCGCCGTCCAGCGTACCCAGCGTGATGGCACCGTTCAGCATGAACTTCATGTTGCCGGTACCGGAAGCCTCGGTGCCTGCCAGAGAGATCTGCTCAGAGACCTCGGCAGCGGGCATCAGGTGCTCGCTCAGGGAGACGCAGTACTCTTCCAGATAGACCACGCGCAGCTTGTCGCGCACGGCGGGATCATTGTTGATCAGGTCGCCCAGCTTGCAGATCATCCGGATCATCTGCTTGGCCATGTAGTAGCCGGGGGCAGCCTTTGCGCCGAAGATATAGGTCTTGGGGATGAAGTCAGCGTTGGGGTTCTCCTTCAGGTACAGGTACTGAGCGGCGATGTTCAGGGCGTTCAGGTGCTGACGCTTGTACTCGTGCATCCGCTTGACCTGGCAGTCGAAGATGGAGTTGGGGTCGATGACCTGGCCGGTGCTCTTCTCCAGATAGGCGGCAAAGTTCTTCTTATTGTTCAGCTTGATCTCGTTGATGCGCTTCAGCACGGTCTTGTCGTCCGCATACTTGTTCAGCTTGGAGAGGTTGGAAGCATCGTGCTTGTACTCCTCGCCGATGGTCTCGTCCAGCAGTTTGCACAGCTCAGGGTTGGAGGCCAGCAGCCAGCGGCGGTAAGCGATGCCGTTGGTCACGTTCTTGAAGGCCTGCGGCTTGAACAGGTAGTAATCGTGGAAGACGCTGTCCTTGATGATCTCGCTGTGCAGCTTGGACACGCCGTTGATGCTGTTGGCGGTGTAGGCGCAGATGTTTGCCATGCGGACCTGGTTGTCGCCGATCAGAGCCATGTAGTTGATCTTGCCCTCGTCGCCGGGGAATGCCTTCTCCAGCTCCTCGCGGGCACGGCGGTTCATCTCGACCACGATCTGGTAGATGCGGGGCAGGGTCATCTTGAAGATGTCCACGTTCCACTTCTCCAGAGCCTCGGCCATAACGGTGTGGTTGGTGTAGGCAAAGACCTTCTGGCAGATCTCAAAGGCCTTATCCCAGTCAAAGCCGCACTCATCCAGCAGGATGCGCATCATCTCGGGGATGGCCAGCGTGGGATGGGTGTCGTTCAGCTGGATGGCGACCTTGTCGGCCAGATTCTCCAGCGTGCCGTAGGTGGACAGGTGGTTCTGCACGATATCGCCGATGGATGCGGCAGAGAGGAAGTACTGCTGGCGCAGGCGCAGGATCTTGCCTTCAATATGGTTGTCGTTGGGGTACAGTACCTTGGAGATCAGCTCGGCGCTGGCGTTCTTGCTCATGGCAGTGTTGTAGTTGCCCAGAGAGAAGCTGGACATATCAAAGTCCGGGGCCTTTGCCTGCCACAGACGCAGCTTT
>OAUV01001622.1_pt1 | contig 11263 bp, 10 predicted proteins | sample 1516841 | NCBI WGS metagenome assembly OAUV01 (sample SAMEA2580044, study PRJEB22360) | human gut metagenome | biome: human gut; feature: human-associated habitat; material: faeces | place: Denmark | collected 2008/2010 | reverse complement strand
GGCGTAGTACCAACCCGCCCCCCACCCATATCGGGCCCCACCCGCCGCAACACCTCGACCACCAGCGAGAGATACTCCTCGGAGGTACGCAGGCGGAAGCGGCCGGGCTCGGCGTCGTATTGGGCGGCAAGGGCCGTTCCCCGAACGAGCTGCAACTGGTGGAACTTGACCGTTTCGAGCGGCAGGGCATTGATCCGCTCCACCTGCCGAAGAAGCATTTCGTCGTCTTCGCCGGGCAGCCCCAGAATGAAATGGGCCCCGACGTGCAACCCCCGTGCGGCGCTCGCCGCAATAGCCTGCCGGGCCGCCGCGAAGTCATGGCCGCGACGGACGGCCCGCAATGTTTCGTCGCAGGTGGATTCGACGCCGTATTCGACCGCCACATAGTGTTTCCGCGCCAGCTCCGCCAGCAAATTCAGCTTCTCGTCGTCCACGCAATCGGGCCGCGTGCCGATCACCAGTCCCGAAATCCGGGGATGATCCAACGCTTCGGCATAAAGCTCCCGAAGTCGCGCGACAGGAGCGTGCGTATTGGAAAAAGGTTGGAAATAGGCCAGACAAAGCCCTTCGTCCCGCCCTCGGGCCGCATGGAAAGCGATTCCCTCGTCGATCTGCCGCGTCAGGCTCTTCCGGGGCGAACAGTAGGAAGGGGTGAACGCCCTGTTGTCACAGAACGTACACCCCTCCGATCCGATCGTTCCATCCCGGTTGGGACAGCTCAAGCCGGCATCCACCGCGATCTTACGCACCCGGACGCCGAAATGTCGCCGGCAATACGCCGCGTAGCTGTGCCAGGGTCGGCCGTCGCCCCAAGAATAGACCCGGGTTTCCATTCGGAACGCTACAAGCCCCAATCCGACGGATTGTAGGTATCCTTCGGCGCATTCGGCACGTTGGCAAAGAAGGTAAAGCCCGTCAATCGCTCGATTTCCGCCACCGACATCATATCTTTGGCCTGCGGCTTGTGCCCTTTATCCATGTTATGACGCAACACGAAGGCGGCGCACTTCAATTCGCTCGCGGCACAATCCATCACCGATTTTTTCGTATTTCCGTTCTTGGTCCGCAGCAGCAGGTAGTAGAACATCGAAGGCCGGCTCACGTCGCTGCGTCCGCCGAAATCGATTTTCGACGAAGTACAACTCTTGCCGTAAGCATCGGTGAAAGGTTCGAAATAGGTGCCTACCACGATATAAGTCGTATCGGCGCAAACCTGCGCATCGACAAAACTTTCCAGATTGTTCCATGCCCCGCCTCCGGTGTTGAAACTCGAAGAGAACTGCGGCGCTATGTTCGAGTAGTAGAATACCTGCTTGTTGGTGGCTTTAGTGACAGTGCGTCGCAGCGACGCAGGGTTGTGTCTTTTGTTACAGCCCCCGCCGGTATCGGTGCTGCTGTACTGGAGGTTGGACGGAATATCCGGATCGCGACTGTAAGAGGAACGGCCGGAACTTCCATTGTAACAATCGTGGCGCGGAGCGGCCACCCAGACCGGACAGTGGTGCTCGGCGCTGAAGCAGACCGTATAATTGCGGGCTTTCTGGCTGCCGACATAGAAATCCGGACAGATATGATGCGCATAGTAGTAGTCGCTGTTCTGCTCCTCCACCGGCAATTCGGCCCAGCCGGTACGATAAACGTTTTCCGGGGGGGGGACTGTTCCGCTCTCGGTGGTGAAAGTACCCTCCTGGCTCCGATACTGCTTGCCGCCGATCGAGGCGTACAGGTGGAACGTATAGGTGGTCGCGGCGCTCAATCCGGTGATGGCCGCACTCTTATCTCCCGACGAAGCCGTCACCGTTTTCGTGGCGTAATCCGTTTCACCGGAGGCTTTGTAAGCAAATCCTACTTCGATGCCGACCGTTTCTTCGCCTTCATAGGTGAAGCTGCCCGTCAGGGTGGCCGACGAAGCGGTCACATCCGTCGCAGCGACAGGACCGAACTCCGGATCGGGATTTTCACCCGCTTTAAGGGTCGTGAACTGCGCGACGGCGCTCGTATAACGCTCGTCGCCGATAACGACATACGCATAAAAATCGTATTTCGTTTCGGGTTCGAGTCCGTTCAGCTCATAAGTCAGGGGCGAAGCCGTCGAAGCAGCCTTCACCTCGGTATATTCCTCCTGCGCACCGGCCTTATACCCGAAGCCGGCTTCCGCAACATCGCCGTCGCCTTCGTACTCATAAACGCAGGCAAGCGTCGCTCCGGTCGGAGAAACCCCGGACGACGAAGGCGTTTCGAACTGCGGAGCTCCCGGTTGCTCGCCCTCCTTCAACGTGGTGAAAACGACCCGTTCGCTGGTGTAATTCTTTCCGTCGATTACCAGATAGGCATAGAACTCGTAAGCCGTTTCAGGCGTCAGCTCCTCCAGACGGACCGACAACGAAGAGTCGTCCGGCGTAATCTCTACCATAGTATATCCCGTTTGGGCCGATGCCGCAGGCTTGTATCCGAAACCGGCTTCGGCAATATCGGCCGCATCACCGGTGTATAGATAAGCGCACGCGAGCAATGCGCTCGTAGCCTGCACCTCGGAAGCCGAAGGCTTGCCGAACTGGGGCGTCGGAGCCGGAGGCACCTCCCCCTCCTTGAGGGTCTTGAACGTTTTCGACAGCGACGCATTGAACCGCTCGCCGCCCAAGACGGCATAACAGTACCAACGATATTCGGTGTCGGGCTTCAGGCCGGTCAGGGTCTGCCGGGCCAGACCGTCCTTGAAATTCGTACAAACCACATCGACGTACTCCCCGCCCGCTTCCTGGTAGGAGAAGCCGACTTCGGAGATGGGCGCTTCGCCCTTCGATTCGATGTTGGCCGCCACGACCGCACTCGTCACATCGGGCTGCGCGTCGATCAGATCGAAAGTCGGACGCACGGCCGGCGCAGGCGCCGTATCGTCACTTTCGCAGGCTACGATCGCCAGCGACAGCAAAGCGACCATACACAAAAAATACTTCTTCATAACAAACTTTTTATATCTTTGACATAGCCTCAGATAGGATCCGATTCGGCAATCTCTGCGTGCAAGCCCGCACGATTGCGCTCATCTTTCACTATCTTTGAAATAACTGAAGTCATTCGCGTTGTCGGGAGTCGATCCAGATCGTCACCGGCCCGTCGTTCACCAGCTCGACCTGCATATCGGCTCCGAACTCCCCGGTGGCGACTTCGCGCCCGAGCGCACGGCCTACACCGGCGGCGAACCGCTCGTACAAAGGTCGGGAAATCGCTTCGGGGGCCGCCTTGATATAGGACGGGCGGTTGCCCTTACGGGTCGAGGCATGCAGCGTGAACTGGCTCACCACCAATATTTCGCCGCCGACCTGCCACACGTCGAGATTCATCACCCCGTTTTCGTCGTCGAAAATCCGCAGCCGGGTGAGTTTACCCGCAAGCCACTCGATATCCTCCTCGCCGTCCTCGGCTTCGATACCGACGAAAACCAACAGACCCGGTCCGATGGCCGATTTGAGGGTTCCGCCGATGGAAACCGACGCACGGCGCACCCGTTGAATCAAAATTCGCATGGCAACAATGAAAATTGTCGGGCGAAGAACGCCCAGAGATTATCTTCTTTCGGCACGGGCGCCGTCACGACGATCCGCTCGCGCCGCACGGGATGGATGAAATCGACACGGTACGAATGGAGCGAAATGCCTCCGTCGGGATTCGAACGGCGGGCCCCGTATTTCAGGTCGCCCTTAATCGGACAGCCGATCTTCGAGAGCTGCGCCCGGATCTGATGGTGGCGCCCCGTCAGCAAATCGACCTCCACCAGCGTATAACGGGTACTCGCCCCCAGGGTGCGGTAACGCAATTTCGCCAGTTTTGCATCGCCCCGGGGCGCATCGAGCGCCCGCGAACGGTTGGTTTTCTCGTTACGCAGGATATAGTGGGACAACTCTCCCTCTTCGGGATCGGGACGGCTCTCCGTAAGCGCCCAATAGGTCTTTTCGATCTCGCCCCGGCGGATCATCTCGTTCAGGCGGGCGAGGGCTTTCGACGTTTTGGCGAAAATGACGGCTCCGCTCACGGGACGGTCGATGCGGTGCACCACGCCGAGGAACACCTCGCCGGGCTTGGCATCGCGTCGCCGGATGAACTCCTTGATCTGCCGTTCGAGCGCATCGCCGCCCGACGGATCGGGCTGCACCAGGTCGCCGCACCGTTTATTGACGATCAAAAGGTGGTTGTCCTCGTACAGAATATCTTCGGGAGCGAACATCGGAAACGGAGCGTAATTGCGAAGCGGATTATAACTGGAACGTGAAAGGAAGCAGCCGCACGGCCGAATCCACCACCGTGGCACCGCCCGCACCGGACATGATGATGCGGATCGGCGCCCCCTGGCGACGCTCCGCATCGAGCAGCACCTGGCGGCACTGTCCGCAGGGATAACACTCCCGCTCGGACGGCTCCGAAGCAATGGCCAGCGCCTCGATCGGATCGTCGGCATGGCACGCTCCGGCATGGAACAGCAACGACCGTTCGGCGCACATGCCCGCAGGAAACACCTCGCTCTCCTGGTTGCTGCCGCAGAGAATCTTCCCGCTGCGCAGACGGGCCGCAGCGCCTACCCGGAATTTGGAATAGGGAGCGTACGCCCGGGCGACGGCCCGGCGAGCCTCCTCCACCAACTCCCGGTCCCCGGCGGGCATCCCCTCCGGAGAGTCGTAGTGCTGGTAATCGAAACTGAATCTGTTCTCCATAATTCCTTGCTTTTGAAAAAAAGGGAAAGTGGTCAAAGGTAAGCCGAATTTCCGGGTTATCCAAAAATTCGGCCTGCCAATTCATTTCCGACGATAACCCCGATTATTCGAGGACGAACTTGGTCTGGACGTTATACTCCAGCTTGATCGTTTTGAAATCGAGCGAAGGCTCTTCGGGCGCACCCGCTTCGGCGCTGTCGGCCATCATCGCCTTCGAACGCACCATCATCATATTGTCGTAATACTGCGGAGCTACGTCGTAATTAGAATCGTAGATATAGAAACATTTTCCGATCTTCTGCCCGATCGCCCCGGCCAGCGCTTCGGCCGACGACTTGGCGTTGCGGATGGCATCCAGGCGCACCTGCTCCTTCAGGGAGTCGATGTCCGAACGGGTCACGCGTACGATACCGACGTTCGAGATGCCCAGATCGCCCAGGGCGGCGGTCACGTCACCCACTTCGGCCGCCGAATGGAGCAGCAACTGGTATTTGGCGGTGGTCAGCGAGCTGGCCTTCTTGTAGAAATCGCTCGACATATTGGCCACCTTGAGCTGTTTCTCGACATCGACGCCCAACTTCTTCAGGGCATCGATCATCTGCCGCTGCTGAATTTCGACCGTAATTTTTCCTTTCGACTCGCGCTCGTTGATTACAATCGACAGATAGAATTCATCCGGCGTAACCTCCATTTGGGAACGTCCGTTCACCTGAATATAACTCGGGAAAGCCTCCTGGGTTTGAGCGAACACCGGCGCAGCCAATACGACCGCCGCCGCTAAAATCATCCATTTTTTCATACGTTTCATTCGTTTTTGAAATAGTACTGCAAATATAACGCCCGAACAGGAGCCGATAGTATAAAAACCGCCCCGGAACAGGAGTCGCCTACCGGCGGACGAGCTTCACCACGTTCTCCACGTGGTGCGTATGGGGGAACATATCGACCGGCTGCACCGCCTCGACGCGATACGCGCCGTCCATCAGGGCCAGGTCGCGGGCCTGCGTAGCCGGGTTGCAGCTCACATAGACGATCCGCTCGGGCGCCGCCCGCAGGATTACGTCGATCACCGGTTCATCGACTCCGGCACGCGGCGGGTCGAGGATGATGACGTCGGGACGGCCGTTGCACCGTATGAACTCGTCGCTCAGCACGGCTTTCATATCGCCGGCATAGAACACCGTATTCCCGATGCCGTTCAGCGTCGAATTGATGCGGGCGTCCTCGATGGCCTCGGGCACGTACTCCACGCCCACGACCTTCGCGCACCGCGCCGCACAAAAGTTGGCGATCGTACCCGTGCCGGTGTAAAGGTCGTATAAAATCTCTTTTCCCGTCAGGGCGGCGAAGTCGCGCGCGACCTTGTAAAGTTCGTACGCCTGCGCCGAATTGGTCTGATAGAACGACTTGGGGCCGACCTTGAACTGCAGCCCCTCCATCCGCTCGATGATGTGATCCTTGCCCCGGTAGCAGACGGGTTCCAAGTCGCCGGTGGAGTCGTTGAACTTTTCGTTGATTACGTAGAACAGTGACGTAATTTCGGGAAAAGCGGCCGCCAGATGGTCCAGCAGGGCCGCGATCTTCTCCCGCTCGTCGGCATGGAAAACCACGATCACCATCACCTCGCCCGTCGAGGCGGTGCGGACGACCATGTTGCGCATCAGCCCCCGGTGCTCGCGCGGATTGTGGAACGTATAGCCGTGTTCGAGGCAGAAACGCCGGGTTTCTTCCCGGATCGCATTCGACGGATCGGGCTGCAACCAGCATTTTTCGATGTCCAGCACTTTGTCGAACATACCGGGGATGTGGAATCCCAGCGCCGGGGCATCGGCGATCTCGCCCTTTTCGGCGATCTCCTCGTAGGTGAGCCAGCGCCGCTCGGCGAAGGTGAACTCCAGCTTGTTGCGGTAAAAACGGGTTTCGGCCGAGGGCAGGCAGGGCGCGATTTCAGGCAGCTCGACCTTACCGATACGGGCAAGCTGGTCGCGCACCTGATCGGTCTTGAAACGCAGTTGTTCGGCGTAGGGCAGATTCTGCCACTTGCAGCCGCCGCAGACCCCGAAATGGGCGCAGAACGGCTCTTCGCGCAGCGGCGAGCGCTTCACATAATTGACGACGAAACCTTCCATATACCGGCGGCGCTTGGAGCGGATCTGCACATCGACCACGTCGCCCGGCACGGTCATCGGCACGAAGACCACCACGTCGTTGTAACGCCCCATCGCCTTGCCTTCGGCGGCCAGCGTCGTTATCTCAAGCCCCTCGATCAGGGGATAATTCGCTTTCTTTCGAGCCATATCGCATTCGGATTTAGAACGCAAAGGTACGAATTTTCCGCTATGCGCCGCCCGTTTTCCTGGTTTTGGCACGTTCGCGCACCCGTCCCAGCCAGAAACCGATGCCGAACGGCACGCCCAGCATGATGACGGCGAAAAGCACGATCCAGGCGAGGAGCTTGGCCACCAGAGCCGGTACCCGGTCCATCGCATTTTGTACCGCCGCATCGACCGCCTGCTGCGCCTGATCGACCAGCGCTTTGCGCTCGGCCGAAATATAACCCTGCAACTCCGCACGCTGGCGGTCGAGGTCGGCAAATGCGTTGTCCACGGCACCGTTCAACGTTTCGATGAGCGCTGCGACTTCGGTATTCAGACTTTTGCCCATATAATCGGCGATCTGCGGCAGGTGCTCCATGACCGTCACGATGCGGTCGAAATTACGCTCCAGGCTGTCGAGCTGCCGCGTCAGCCGGTTGCGGACGCTGTCCTGCTGCATCTGCAACTCGAAAATATCCTTCGACCAGCCGATGCTATTGACCATCTGCTCGGACTGGCCGCCGAAACGGTCGCCCAGATCGGCGATCACATCGGAGATGGAGCCTACGTTATACTGCGTTTCCACGCCTTTCGACTGGAGAAATTCGATCCAGGGCAGGGTCGTATTGACCGGAGTGAACTGCGACCCCGTGACGGGATTCGCCTGCATATAATTCCCCACGAACTCCTGCATCAACGCGAACTTCTCCGGCGCAAGCAGGGTCGAAGCCAGGTGTTCGGCTTTCCTGTCCAGACGCGCCACGACCTTGCGCACGAGCGGCGTCTGCCCGGCGAAAAGCAGCGAATCGGGCAGGCGGCGGAAAGCGCTGTCCATGCGGACGCAGAGCAGCCAGGTGTCGATGAGCGCCACGTCGGGGTTGGACTGCATGACGGCGGTAACGGCGGCCCGCGTCGCCTGCATCTTCCACCGGATCGCCCGGATCCGCACCGGAATCTCCGACGATGCGGCCGCGACCGAATCGGCCGTGCGGGCGATCTCGTCCGCCAAGTCGTAATAAAATCCCCGGGTCATCATCCGGGTATTGGCCTCCGAAGCCGGAAGCGGCGGGTTGCCCGTATCGACCGACACCTTGAGCAACGAACAGCTTCCGAACGACAGCAGCACGGCGACCGCCGCAAAAATTTTCAGTAAACGTATCTTCATTCTTCTCTCTGTTTTGACTTTCAACAAATTACTGTTCCAGGACCTCTGCGCCCGCTCCGGCAGCGCCGTTTCTTTCCGGCGCTCCGGTTCCAAAAATAGCGATTATCCGCGAAATATCGCTATATTTGTACCTTAAATAAATTTCACATATCATGAAAATCGCCTGCCTGACTTTCAATCCGATACAGGAGAACACCTACGTCGTTTGGGACGACACGAAGGAGTGCGCGGTCATCGACGCCGGAAATTCCACCCCCAAAGAAGATGCCGCACTCGACGGTTTCCTCGCCGAACACGGGCTCAAACCGGTGCTGGCGGTCAATACGCACGGTCATTTCGACCACGTGCTGGGCGTCGAACATCTGCGCAAGACCTACGGCATTCCCTTCGCCCTCTCGGGCAAGGACGCCTTCATGCTGGACACCGATGCGGTGGGATCGACCGTTTACGGGGTCAAAATCAACGCCATGCCGACCATCGACATCGATCTGGACAAGGTAGAAGAAGTGAAATTCGGCCATACCGTCCTGCGCGTCATCCGCACGCCGGGCCACACGCCGGGCCATGTATCGCTCTACGAACCCGAATCGAAGAGCCTCTTCACGGGCGATACCCTCTTCCGCGAGAGCATCGGCCGCACGGATCTGCCGGGCGGCGACTATTCGTGGATCATGCGTTCGATCCTGGACAACCTGCTCCCGCTGGGCGACGAAGTGCGCGTCTATCCCGGACACGGCCCTGAAACCACCATCGGCCACGAAGTGCTCTACAATCCCTTCGTCACCGAAGTCCTCAACCAGGAGGTGAACTACAAGAACTAATTCCGTCCGGTTCCGTTATGAAGGCGCTGCTCCACAAAATCCTCTACCGGACGCTTCCGCTCGAAGGTTATCTGCGGGCGGTGAGCCGACTCTTTTTCATCAGCTACCGGCTGGGGCTTGGACGGCGCAGCGCGGCGACCGAATACGTCTATCACCTGCCCCGGCTGGCGAAAGCCGGCGACACGGCGATCGACATCGGAGCCAATCTGGGCTATTACGCCCGTCCCCTCTCGGAAATCGTCGGCACCGCAGGCAGGGTCCATGCCGTCGAACCCGTCCCGGTCGTTTGCCGGGTGCTGCGCCGCAACCTGCGGGGCTGCCGCAACGTCGAAATCCTCGACTGCGCGCTGGGAGCCGAGAATAAAGAGATCATCATGAGCAACGACTCCGCCCGCGAAACGGGTTATCTCGGCACGGGACGAAACTTCGTGGGCGATGCCGCCGGAGAGGGCGCCGTCACTTTCACCGCCCGGATGCGGCGCGGCAGCGAGCTTTTCGCCGGGCTGGAGCGGCTCGATTTCGTCAAGTGCGACGTCGAAGGGTACGAATTGATCGTCATGCGCGAGCTGCGCCCTCTGCTGGAGCGTTTCCGCCCGACGGTGCTGATCGAAACGGGCGGCGAAAACCGCCCGCAGATCATCGAACTCTTCACCGAACTGGGTTACAGGGGTTATACGCTCGAGAACGGGCGAGAAATTCCGCTCGTCCCCGACACCGAAAAAGACATCATCTTCCGCCAAGCACGCTAACGCCATGAGAATAGACATCCTGACCGTCGTACCCGAACTGCTCGCCTCGCCGCTGAACGAATCGATCCTCAAGCGTGCGCAGGAGAAGGGGCTGGTCGAAATCCATATCCACAACATCCGGGACTACACAGAAGACAAGCACCGCACCACGGACGACTACCCCTTCGGCGGAGAGGCGGGTATGGTAATGAAGATCGAACCGATCTACCGCTGCATCGAAGCCCTCAAAGCGGAACGGGAATACGACGAGGTGATCTACACCTCGCCCGACGGCATCCGCTACGACCAGCACGAAGCCAACCGCCTCTCGACGCTCGACAACCTGATTATCCTCTGCGGCCACTACAAGGGCATCGACTACCGCATCCGCGAACACCTGGTCACGCGCGAGATCTCGATCGGCGACTACGTGCTCACGGGCGGCGAGCTGGCCGCCTGCATCATCGCCGATTCGGTGATCCGGATCATCCCCGGAGCCATCGGGGACGAAGCCTCGGCGCTCACGGACTGCTTCCAGGACAACCTGCTGGCACCACCGGTTTACACCCGACCCGCCGAGTTCAACGGCTGGAAAGTGCCCGACGTGCTCCTCTCGGGCAATTTCGCCCGAATCGACCGCTGGAAGGAGGAGCAGGCCTGGGAGCGCACCAAACGGCTGCGGCCCGATTTGCTGAAAGAAGAATAAGACTTACGATATGCGTTACTACCTGATAGCCGGCGAGCCTTCGGGCGACCTGCACGGCGCCAACCTGATGAAAGGGCTGAAAGCCCACGACCCCGAGGCGAAGTTCCGCTTCTGGGGCGGGGACAAGATGGCCGGGGTCGGAGGCAGCGGGAATCTGGCCAAACATTACAAGGAAACCTCGTTTTTCGGCATCGTCGAAGTAATCAAAAACCTGCGGACGATCCGCCGCCAGATGAAAGAGTGCCGGCAGGACGTCGAGGCGTTCGCCCCCGACGTGCTGATCCTGGTGGATTATCCGGGCTTCAATATGAAGATGGCTCGCTGGGCCAAGGAGCACGGCATCCGCGTCTTCTACTACATCGCCCCGAAAGTCTGGGCCTGGCGCGAATGGCGGGTGAAGGCGATCCGCAAATACGTGGACGAGCTGTTCATCATCTTCCCCTTCGAACGGGACTACTTCCCCAAGCACGGCATCCGGCCGATTTTCGAGGGCAACCCGCTCGTGGACGCCATCGAAGCACGTCGGGCATCGCTGCCCTCCCCGGACGAATTCCGCCGTCGCCATGCGCTCGACGAGCGGCCGATCGTGGCTCTGCTGGCCGGCAGCCGCCGCAGCGAGATCAAGGCCAACCTGCCGCTGATGGCCGACCTGGCCCGGAAATTTCCCGACCGGCAATTCGTGGTCACGGGGGTTTCGTGGCTCGACCGCTCGATTTACGAACAATATATCGCGGACAGCGGCATCCGCTACGTCTGCGACCAAACCTATGAAACGCTCGCGGCGGGCCGAGGCGCCCCGCGGAGCCCCCTCGGCGAAGT
>OAUV01001617.1_pt1 | contig 11337 bp, 11 predicted proteins | sample 1516841 | NCBI WGS metagenome assembly OAUV01 (sample SAMEA2580044, study PRJEB22360) | human gut metagenome | biome: human gut; feature: human-associated habitat; material: faeces | place: Denmark | collected 2008/2010 | reverse complement strand
AAGAGGAAACAACGGCGACTTTGATTTTCAGAGCCGCCGTTTCTTTGCGCCTACACACAAACCAATGACGACCCATTGAAACTGTAAAGGCACGGTGGCCTATGGAGGTATCGCCGTGTCCATTTTTGCTTTCTGTAATCCCCCTAATACTCTGCGGTCAAAAAAAGCCCATGCCCCGCAACGGAGTATTCTGGATATGAACATGAAATAAATAAGTACAATAATAACGGTAATATTTCGTGCGCCCGCATAGCGTCATGCTGTGCGGGCGTTTTTATATGCCTGCACCTTGGGACAATTTGTCCCAAAGCGGCCAGCCCCGGCTGCCGATCCCCGCCGTTCCTCCGTTCTGTTCACCCACCCACACATGAACCGAATGGAGGAAATACAAATGACGACCATCAATCTGAAGGACTTTTACGCTTGGTACACCCATGATGAATACATCGAAGTTTCCGACGAAGTGGCCGCCGAACTGAAGGCGGGCAAGCTGTATGAGGCAGCCTATCAGCGGCGCACGACCCGCAACAAGGCGCAGTATTCCCTCGACTGTGACGATGGGATCGAATACTCGGCCTGCCTGCATGAACCGACGCCGCAGGAGCTTCTGGATCGCATGGAGCTGTTCGTCCACCTGTGGAATGCCCTCAACTCTCTGCCGGAGGTGCAGGGCGTCCGGGTAGAGGCGCATTTGATCCTCGGCAAAAGCTACCGCCAGATTGCCCGGGAGCAGGGTGTGGACAAAAGCGCCGTTCGCCATTCCGTCAAAAGCGGCAAGGCGGCCATGAGAAAATATTTGAAAAAATTTCTCTAAGGGTATCTCCATTTGCCCGATTTTTGTCCTTGGTATATGAGAGGTAGTTTTCACCTCTCCGCAGCAAAGTAGTTGATGCTCCGTGACGGATCGTCGCTATCCGCTGTGAGGGAGCGCCGCATTGAATACGAGCTGTCTTATGACAGGCCAACAGGAGCGGGTGCGGCGCTCCCAACTGTCAAAAACACCTTGGGACATTTCGTCCCAAGGTCATAAGCCGCAGGCCAGCGCTTTTATGAGGCGCTGGCCTTTCCCTGTTGCCGAGAATTGAAAAGGAGGTCTTTATGCAGCAGAGAAAACAACATACCGCATTTGCTGTGGATGGCTACGCCATCACCGCCAGCTTCGCAGACTGCAAAAATGCGGCAGCGCTCCATCATGTAAAGCAGATTTTACTATCTTCCTTTGCCAACAATACGGCAAAAAATAGCTCCGGCGACATCCTTGCAATCCCTCCCGAACAGAGGGATAATAATAGTGGGGGTAGTCCCTATGTACCTTGAAAACTTCATATTCCCCGCGTATTGATTGCGTTTTTTCATTGACCCATCGACAAATGAAAGGACGGATCAATATGATGATGGAAAACAGAATGATGACAGGTAATCGAGTCGATTGCCTATACCGCGTGTCCACCGACAAGCAGGTGGACTACAATGACAAAAGCCAAGCCGACATTCCCATGCAGCGCAGGGAGTGCCATCGCTTCTGTGAAAAAATGGGCTGGACGATCGTTCATGAGGAACAGGAGGACGGTGTGTCCGGGCATAAGGTTAGAGCCGAAAACCGGGACAAGCTGCAAATCATCAAGGAACGAGCCAAGCAGGGAAAATTCGATATTCTGCTTGTGTTCATGTTTGACCGCATCGGGCGTATCGCTGACGAAACGCCCTTTGTAGTGGAATGGTTTGTTAAGAACGGCATCCGGGTCTGGAGTACGCAGGAGGGTGAGCAGCGTTTTGATAATCACACGGACAAGCTCACCAACTACATCCGCTTCTGGCAGGCCGACGGCGAAAGCGAAAAGACTTCAATTCGCACAAAAACCGCTCTCGGCCAGCTTGTCGAGGACGGCGGTTTCAAGGGCGGTCTTGCTCCCTATGGGTATGACCTTGTAAAAAGCGGACGCTTCAATAAACGCAAGCACGAGGTTTTTGAGCTGGCTATCAATGAAGCCGAGGCCGCTGTGGTACGGATTATCTTTGACAAGTATGTGCATGAGGGTTTCGGCGCTCAACGGATCGCCACCTACTTAAATAACCTCGGCTATCGGGCGAGAACGGGTAAAATGTGGCATCACGCCAGCATCCGGGGTATCATTTGCAATCTGACATATACCGGGGTGCTTCGCAGCGGCGAAAGCCGCTCCCAAACGCTGCCCCACTTGCAAATCATAACGCCGGAGCTATTCGAGGCCGCACAACACATTCGTACCTCCCGTGCCAACTCCGCCGAACAGGAACGGCGTGTACCGCTGAATACCCGTGGTCAGTCCTTGCTGGCCGGGAATGTCTTTTGCGGGCATTGTGGCTCCCGGCTGGCGCTCACCACCAACGGCAAGGCTTATCCATGCAAGGAAAATGCTCACCGCATTGTAAAGCGTGTGCGGTATATCTGCTACGGCAAGACACGCAAGCAAACCGAATGTGATGGGCAGACTGGCTACACAGCGCATATTCTTGACGGTATCATTGATAAAGTGGTGCGGCAGATCTTCGAGCGAATGAAAGCAATCCCTAAAAGTGAGATCGTCAATATCCGCTATCGTGAAAAGATGGAAGAACGGAAAACGCTTCTCAAAAGTGCAAAATCAGACTACGCCAAAGCCGCCGCCGAGCTTGATACGCTCCGGGCAGAGGTTATTAAATCCCTCCGGGGCGAAAGTGCTTTTTCGCAGGATTTGCTTGGTTCTTTGATTTCTGACTGTGAGACAAAATGTCTCGAAGTTCAGCACACTATGGAGGCGGCGCAGGCGGCCTACGACGAGGGACAGGCCATGCTGGACGCCTTAAACGCTCAGTACGACGATATTATTTCATGGGCGGATATGTACGACAGCGCCAGCACGGAGACAAAGAAAATGATTGTGAGCTGCCTGATCCGGCGTGTGGAAGTGTATCGAGACTATCGGCTGCATATCGACTTCAACATTGACTTTGAGCAGTTCAGCGCTGGGCTGGACATTTCGGCAATCGCCGCATAAGAAAAGCCCGCTTCAAAAGAGAAGTGGGCATAAAACAAAAAACTTGCTTTTTTCAAAGCAAGCATTTATTAAGAATACTCAGCGCACCCGATTGGTGGAGATAAGCGGGATCGAACCGCTGACCTCTTGACTGCCAGTCAAGCGCTCTCCCAGCTGAGCTATACCCCCGTATAAGGGGTGCGCTGAGTAATTTCTTATTCAATTAGTGCGGGGGTTGTTTACCGCTTCAACCGGGCTCCCAGCTGAGCTACGCCCCCGTTTGGTACTTGAAGATTATAACACAGATGGTTACAAATTTCAAGCCCTTTTTTGTTTTTTATTGATCTTTTTTTCGCAAAGCGAAAAATATCGCCGTTTATTCGATGCTGTGAATGCGGTATGTTCCGCTTTCGGCAGCTTTGTAAGCGAGGCCATCTTCAAAGACATAGCCGCTTTCAAGACGAATAATGCCGTGCATGGTGCTTGGCAGCTCAACCGTCAACACAATGACGTCGTCCTCATCCCTCTCCCATGCGGAAGCGATGCGGCCTGCAGGTGCAATGTGGAACGCTTCGGCATGTGTGAGGCGCGAGATGAACGACGGGCGGAAATCCACCTCATTCGGTTCACCGTGCGGCGCCATGCGGATACCGGAGAGCGCCTGCGTAAACCAGCTGCTGATGTCGCCCCAGAAGTGGTGATTCAGTGAGCCGATGCGATCACTGCCCTCGGGCTGAAACAGCTCCCACAGCGTCGTGGCGCCGCGTGCGATCCAGTTGCCGTAGGACGGATAATCCGGGCGGGTAATCATGGAGAACGCGAGGTCACTGTACCCGAACTCCGTCAAAACATGGAACAGCACACGTCCGCCGAGCACACCGACATCGAGGTGATACTCCTGCTCCTCAATGAGGTTAATGAGCTGCTCAAACGCCGCCTTGCGCTCTGCGGGCTCGAAGATGTTGTAGTAGATAGCCATGGCCTGCGAAGTCTGACAGTTGCCGGCAGCGAGCATAGTGTTCTCGTCGATGAGATACTTGCGCACGGCAGCTTTCCAGCGCTTAGAGAGCGCGCGGGCAAACGCCGCCTGCTCCGGCATATGGAGCTTATCGAACAGAAACGCGGCTTTATCCGCCATGTCCTTTGAGAGCACCGTATCGGTGAATGCGAGCGGCGATTTATATTCGTGCGCTTCGCGTCCCGGCGGGCACCAGTCGCCAAGGCCGATAGCGAGCAGGTCGTGCTCGTCCATACGCGTTGTGAGGTAATGCAGGTATTTGATGATCGCCGGGGCGCACAGTTTGGCGGAATCCAAATCGCCGCGGTACTGATACAGTCTGTACGGCAACTCAATGAGCACGCTATCCCATGCGGGGCCGTTGCCCCAAGCAAAGCCCCAGCCGCTTGTGGGTACGATGCCGGGCAGTGCGCCGTTATTATCCTGTGCTTTCACAATGGCACGCAGCCATTCGCAGTAGCTCTTTTCTGCGCCGAGGTTCAGCAAAACATGTTCGGAAGAAAGTGCCGCGTCGGCCGTCCAGCCGTTTTTCTCGCGCTGCGGGCAGTCCGTCGGGAAATAATAGAAATTCGTCACGTCCGATTGGCGCGTTATTTGCTGCAATTTGTTTGCGGTCTCATCCGAGCAGGAGAAACCGCCGCGCTCTTCGAGCAGCGAGTGCATCTCAAGCGCTGTAAGCAGGTCTTCCGTCGCTTGCGCTTCGGTGATGCCGCTGACGAGCACATAACGGAAACCGTGATACGTAAACGCCGGTGTATATACCTCTTCCCCGTCGCCGCGGCAGGTATACACGTCTTTGTGGACATATTCGAGGTCGCGCGCCCAGTGCTCACGCTTAAACCAGATATTTTCCACGTCCGGCAGGCCGTCCTTCAAGTGCTCGCCGTGCCGAAGTTCTATGCGCTGGTCAAGCTCGCCGCGCACGCACAAGCGGCACACACCGGCGGTGTTGATACCGAAATCGTACAGATAGCCCTTTTCCGTTTTCGTAACGGAGATGGGCTTCAATTCATTTACGATGTCAATCGGCTCCGCGGTACACAGGCGCTTTTCGCCGCGCGGCTGCGGGGCGCGTTCGGCAAATTTCCATGCACTGTCGTCAAATCCGATCGTATTCCAGCCGGGTATTTCCAAGCGGCCGTCGTAAATTTCACCGAAGCGATAGTCATCAAACAGCAGCGGAGACGATTCCGTGCGCCATGTTTCGTCACTTTCAATGCAGTGCGCCTCCCCACTTTTGTCCGTGTACGTCAGGCACAGCGCCATTTGCGGTGCGGCACGGAATGCAGCGGTGTCGAAATCCCAGATATGCCCGCCGGGGTTATTCGTGAAGCCGTTGCCAAGCCACACGCCAAGCACATTTTCGCCCGCGCGGAGCGTGACCTCATACGTATCGTAATACACAAGGTCATCGGGATTGCTGATGTACGGCGCAAGACGGCCCTTTGTGATGCGTTCGCCATTTAAATACAGCTCATAAAAGCCGAGCGCCGTGATGATAACGTTTGCTTTGGCTTCATGACCGATCTGAAATGCGCGGCGCAGATACGGCGCAGGCACGTGGTGTTCAAATGTATTGTAAGCTTCGGATGCGCGGATAAAAGACTTCGGAAATTCCATTTTAACTCCTCCAAAAAGGGCTGAATTCCTCTTTTATGACTGCTGTTTCGCTTTTGATTCGGTTGTGGGATCTACGTAGACGGTCTTATACTGCACATAGATGACCATGCCGGGCTTTGCGCCCTGCGGCTTTGAAACATAGCGGATCTGCGTGTAATCAACCGGCACCTGCGCGGAATCCTTCGCGCGGCTATGCTGCGCGGCAAGCACGGCGGCTTCCCCCCTGGCGGGCTCCCTCGGGGCCCTGAAAACGAACCATGGCGGTCTCCGTCGGTGCCTTGCCGTCTGTGACGAGCACCGTGTGCGAGCCGGGGATGTTCTTCGTGTGAAACCAAATATCGTTGTTGTTTGCGTCCTTCATTGTCAGCTTGTCGTTCTGGCGGTTATTGCGCCCGACAAGCACCGTGAAGCCGTCGCTCGTCTTGAACTTGAGCGGTGCGGAAAGCGCAGGCTGCTTCTGGTTCTTTTTGCCCGCCTTGCGGCGCACGTAGCCCTGTTCGGCAAGCTCGGCGCGAATCTCATTTAAATCACGTTCGTTTTCGGCGAGGGCAAGCGATTCGAACACACTGTCGATATACGTCAGCTCCGTCTGCGCAAGGCCGATCTGCTCAGTCAGCTTTTCCTCCGCTGTTTTCGCCTTGCGGTAGTTTTTATAGTATTTCTGCGCGTTCTGCTGCGGCGTGAGCGCCGGGTCGAGCGCAATCTCAAGCTCCGCCAAATTCTCATCATAGAAATTTTGCAGCTTTACGGATGTTTCACCCTTTTGAATCGCATACATATTCGCACTGAGCAGGTCGCCCTTGATGCGCAGTGTGTCGCGCTCGGCGCATGCGGAAAGCTCTGCCTGCTGGTTCGCGATCTTGCGGCTCAAACGGTCGGCGTGATTCGCAAGCAGACGCAGAAGATCCTGACTTTTCACGCGCATACGCTCAATCTGGTCGCGCTCGGCGTAGAACGCGTCGAGCATTTCGGAAAAGCTCTTTTTTTCACTGACCGTCATCGCGTTGCCGTACTGACGAATGTCCATAAACGCGAAATCTTTCGGTTTATTCTGCGGGTCGATGACAATATGCGGTGTGCCGGAAACGTTTTTCGCCGTCTCCATCAGCGTCGTCACGTACATCTCCGTACGGCGGCGCTGCGGGGGCGTCATGCTTTTCACATACACCTCATGCCCCAGCCCCGCGCTGTTTTCGACTTCGCGCGCGATGATCGGCGAAATGCCCTGCAAAACAGACATCAACGCTTTGGAAAGCTCCATATCACGCGGTAAAGCATCGATACGCGCCATGATCTCCTCCACCGTGCAGGTAAGCATGGAAAGCTTATCCTGCGGGGGCGGCAAGCGGTATAAAAGCCCAGGCAACACAAGACGCTCCGAAGACATCTCGGCATCCACGCGTTTTAGTGCATCGATGATTTTGCCGTTTTCGTCAACCAAAATGATATTGCTGTACCGGCCCATGATCTCCACGGCAAGCGTCAGTTCCACGTGGTCGCCGAGCTCGTTCACGCTGTCAAATTTCAGCATGAGCGCACGCTCCAAGTCGGGCTGCGTGATCTCCAAAAGCTTTGCACCCTGCAATTTCTTGCGCAAAAGCATGCACAGCATCGGCGGCTGCTGCGGGTTTTCCACCGGAATCGTCGTCAGATTGATGCGCGCACTGTTTGCACGGGCGGAAATGAGCAGCTTATATGCGGCGCTGAAGCCGCGAAATGCGAGAATCAGCTCATCGCGGTTCGGCTGAAACACACGGTCTACGCGCGTGCCGAGCAAGGACGTGCCGATTTCCTCTTTTAAATGTCGTAAAAATACACCATCCAGTGCCATTTTATAAAACCATCGCTTTTAAAAAGCGCCTTTCTGTTCTGTTTCAAAGCGTTTCCATCGGCGGGCGTTCGCTTTCGGAAACGATAAATTCCACACCCGGGCAGGCTGTGTCAAGATAAGCTTTCAGCCGCTCGCGGTACGGCAGCTCCGTGTGGTAGTGCCCGGCTTCATACAAAGCCAGTCCCGCCTGCTGCGCCGCGATGACCTCGTGGTGCTTCACTTCGCCGGTGACGAACGCGTCCGCGCCCTTTGCCTGCGCTGCAAGGGCATAGTCTCCCCCGGCACCGCCGACGACCGCGACTGTGCGGAGCATTTTGCTGACCGCCGTGCAGCGCACCGCCGAAAGCCCCAGCGCTTCCTTAATGTGCGCAGCAAAGTCCTCCGTTGTCATTTCTTCCGGCAGCTCGCCCATGTAGGCAATGTCCGTTTCGCCCTCTTTTAAAATGCCGCGGACGTTTTGCAGTCCCAACTTGCGGCAAAGCGCATCGTTCACGCCGTAGGGATATGCCATATCGAGATTCGTGTGCGCACTGATGACCGCAATGCCGCTCTGCACAAGCGCATAGATGATGTTCTGCGGCCGCACGGTACGCAGCGGGTTAAAGATCACCGGATGGTGGCTGATGATGAGCTCCACGCCGATGCTTTTCGCCTCACGCAAAACGCGCGGCGTGACATCCAAGCAAAGCAACGTCTTTGTGACGTCGGCATTTTCATCACCGATCAGAATGCCGACGTTATCAAAATCCATTGCCGTTTGAAACGGCGCAATACGGTCTATGGCATCATAGATCTCTCGAACGGTCATGCGTTCTCCTCCTCGCCGTACAGATCTAAAAGCATTTGCAGCAAAATTTCCAGCGCGCTGCTGTCTGCGCCGCCGTGCCGCATGCCCTTGATCTTATTTTCGATGTTGTGCCGCACGCTTTTGGCATAACGTGCGCTGAACGGACTGCCGGGTTTGATCTGTCCCATATATAAATCAATCAGCTTTAAATTATCCCGCTTTTGATCGGTATAGTACACGGACATCACGGAGTAAATTTTATCACTATCTACTACCGCTTCTTCGCGGTCAATCGTAAAGCCCAGCGCGGCAAGTCCCTCTCTAAGCTGCATGGCGGTCGTCATCGGCTGCAAAACAAGGTGCTTATCCATTGCACACAGCCATGGCGCTTCCGAGATGATACGCAAAATAAGTTCACCGCCCATGCCGGCGATGACAATGTCCTCCGCCTCATCCGGCAGCACCCCGTGCAGGCCGTCTCCACACACAAAGTGCATTTTGTCCGCCACACCGCAGCGCGAAGCATTGTTCATGGCGCTTTCCAGCGGCCCTTTGTGAACATCAACCGCAACGGCAAACGGTATCTTGCCGCTTTGCAGCAAACAGACCGGCACATAGCCGTGGTCTGTGCCGATATCGGCAAGTTTTTTGCCTTCCCGCACAAAATCTGCACATTTTTGCAGACGCGCGCCAAGGGTGGGTGCTCGTTCTATTCTGTTTTGTTCCATGAGTTCCTCCGAATTGCCGGATCGGCGAATTTGCTTATTTTGTGGCGAAGCGCGCGTTAAATGCTGCTGCGAACTGCTCTGCATCCATACCATGCACTGCACAGGCCTCTGCGATTGTTTCGCCGCGTGCGGCGGGACATTCAATGCAATGCATGCCCGCTTCCCTGAAAAACGCTGCGGCATCTGTCTCCCGCCGCAGAATATCGCCGATGATGGTATCAACCGTAATGTGCATAAAACATCCCCCTTTAAAGATATTTAACCAATTTAATTATACGATGCATAAGTTTGTTTTGCAAGGTATATCACGGCTTTCCGCGTAAATATCGTAAATATTTATAAAGCAATATTTGTCTTTGAACTGCAAAATGCCCGGCAGTCTCCCGCCGGGCACCGATATGCGTTTTAAAGCTTATCTTTCTTCCTTCATGCGTGCAAAGCACTCGCTGCAATAGACCGGACGGTCCTCACGCGGCTTGAAGGGAACGGTTGCTTCCTTGCCGCAGGCGGCGCAGACAGCCGTGTACATCTCACGTTCCGGCTTTGCCGCATTCTTGCGGTTCTGGCGGCATGCCTTGCATCTCTGCGGCTCGTTCTCGAAGCCCTTGGATGCGTAAAATTCCTGCTCGCCGGCTGTGAATACAAATTCTTTGCCGCATTCCTTGCAGATCAGGGTCTTGTCTTCGTACATGTGTTTTTACCTCGCTTTGGTCATAATAGAATAGAATGAGTTTTGCCCCCGGCGGATTTGCACCGCTTCATTGAAAAACAACGCCATCAACTGTGGAAGGGCATATACATATAAATATAAATATATAGAAAAGGTATCCGCGCGAAAGTCATCCTTTGGCGTCATTGTTTTTCTGCCGCAGCTTTTTGCGTACACGCGCCATCGCGTTATCGAACGCACGCGCCGAAATGCCGAGTTTTCTCTCTGCTTCCTGCCGCTTATAGCCGCCAAGATACAAAGAAAGCACACGCAGTTCAAAATCGGAAAGTGAAATATGGATAACAGAAAGCAGCCGGTCCATCTCGTCGCGGCTCTCCAAAAGCGTTTGCGGGTCGGAAAGGCGGTCTGCCCCAAGGTCTTCCATCTCCTCAATGGGCACAGCGTTATTGAGGAAAGAATTTTTCAGACTGGAGCTACGCCGCACGGCGCTGACGATTCGATTGCTGATACACCGCCCGGCATACGTTTCAAACGACGTCCTTTCGCTCGGCTTATAGGAATTCGCCGCGTCTAAAAGCCCCAAAAGCCCCTCCTGGTACAGGTCTTCCCGCTCAAGGGAAAAAATCTCGCGAAAACTGCACGCCTTGATGCGGATGACCTTCAGGTAGCGCGCCGCAAGCTCCGAAAACGCCGCGTCATCTCCGTTTTGAAAACGAAGTGCCAGCGCCTCATCGCTGAGCGGTATACTATTTTTCTGCCCGGTTTCCTGCATGAGAACGCTCCAAATGACTACTGTTTCTTTATCATACTCCAAACCCTTACAGAAGTCAAGACAAATCTTCCTATACTGTACAAAAATGCTCGACCGAATTTTTACATTTATATCTATCCTGCAAACTTAAACTTCTATTGCCAAAATTCGATAAAAAGTATATAATGCAGACAAGAACTGCGAAAGGCGGTAAAAATATGGTATCAAAAGCATTCAGCATGGGACTTTTCGGCATGCACGCGTTCAAAGTGGAAGTGGAATGTGACCTTTCTGCCGGTCTGCCTGCCTTTGACCTTGTCGGCCTGCCGGACGCCGCCGTAAAGGAATCGCGCAATCGCGTGCGCGCCGCACTGAAAAACTGCGGGTTCGATTTCCCCGTCAGCCGCATCACGATGAACCTTGCCCCTGCCGACGTGCGCAAAGAGGGCCCCGTTTACGACCTGCCGCTGCTCATCGCTTTATTAAAAGCCACCGGCCAGCTGAATGTCAACACGGATGACTGCATTTTTGCGGGCGAGCTTTCGCTTTCCGGTGCGCTGCATCCTGTGCGCGGTGTGCTCTCCATGGCGATAGAAGCCGGAAAACTCGGCTACACGCGCATGTTTGTGCCTGCGGAAAACGCCTATGAAGCCGCCGTTGTGACCGGGCTTTCGGTCTACCCTGTGCCGGACGTGTTCACACTCATCGACCATCTGCGCGGTACAAAACCGATCCTGCCCGCCGCGCCGTACCACAGCGATCCGAAAAATCAGCCGCCGCTGCCGGACTTCGCCGATGTAAAAGGGCAGGCACAGGCAAAGCGCGCTTTAGAGATTGCCGCAAGCGGCGGGCACAACGTGTTGCTCATCGGCTCGCCCGGTTCCGGCAAAAGCATGCTTGCAAAGCGGCTTCCCACAATTTTGCCGGAAATGACCT
>OAUV01001612.1_pt1 | contig 11373 bp, 4 predicted proteins | sample 1516841 | NCBI WGS metagenome assembly OAUV01 (sample SAMEA2580044, study PRJEB22360) | human gut metagenome | biome: human gut; feature: human-associated habitat; material: faeces | place: Denmark | collected 2008/2010 | reverse complement strand
GGCTGGGCCTGCCGGCAAAGGCGGAGTACGGACGGGTCTGCGATAAATTGTCGCCGCTTCCCGTGCAGCAGGGCGTATACGTTTCGTGGGAGAATATCGACGGGATGTGGACGCGCTACAACTGGGAGCATCCGGCGCTTATCGGCGCCTACGGTATGCTGCCCGGCGACGGGGTGGATATCCCCACGATGGAGCGGACGCTGATGAAGGTGCACCGCGAATGGAAGCTGCACGAGACCTGGGGCTGGGATTTCCCCATGCTCGCCATGTGCGCCGCCCGGCTCGGGAAACCCGAAATGGCGGTCGATTACCTGTTGGATTACCCGGCCTTCGACTTCGATGCCTGCGGGCTGGTCGGCGGCGGACGTGCGCCGTTCCCCTATTTTCCGGGCAACGGCGGGCTGCTCTATGCCGTGGCGATGATGGCTGCCGGCTGGGACGGTGCGCCGTCGGGCAATGCCCCCGGATTTCCCTCGAAAGGATGGGTGGTCAAACACGAGGGGTTGCACAAGGCCCTCTGACAGACGGATGAGCCATAACCTGAAATTACCGATGATATGCGTTTTTTACCGATTGTTTTTTTCCTCTCCCTGATTGCCGGGCAGCGTGCCGCTGCGCAGGCCGATTTCAGCCTGGCGCCCGTAACGAAGGTTTCGCCCGGGGAACTGGCCGAAAAATTCGCTTCGCCTCCCGGCGAGGCCGGGATGTCGTGTTACTGGTGGTGGCTGAACGGGGTCGCCACCGAGGCGTCGATCACCCGCGACCTCGAAGAGATGAAGGCCAAAGGCTACGGGTCGGCCTCGCTGATCGACGCCGGGGGATTCAACCAGGTGACCGGAAAGCCCGGGCCGGGCAACGTGTTCCTCTCGCCCGGCTGGATGGCGCTTTACCGCCATGCGGTGCGCGAGGCCGACCGGCTGGGGATCGCCCTCGCCGTCAACGTGACCAGCGGCTGGAATCCCGGCGGGCCGTATATCACGCCCGAACTGGCCTTGAAAAAACTGACCTGGTCGGAAACCGACGTCGCCGGAGGACACCGGGTCGAATTGGAACTGCCGCAGCCGCCGACATGGTATATGTATGAGGATGTCCGTGTGCAGGCCGTGAAAAAGGCTCCGGAGGGCACTCCGATGCGCGATGAGGCTATCCCGAACTGGTCGGCCAAGGCGTTTTTCAGCGGACTGGGTTTCCAGGAGATGTTTCCGCTTGAAAGATTGAGCGCCGACTTTTATTACGATTCCGGTGCCGAGCCCCTCCCCCGGGAGGAGATACTCGACCTGACGGCGCTTTACGACGGCAAGACGCTCGAATGGGACGCCCCGGCAGGGGAGTGGACGGTGATCCGCTACGGCTGGACATGCACCGGAGCCCATACCTCGACTTCGAGCGACGGATGGGCGGGCTTGTCGCTCGACCACCTGAATCCCGACGCCTTCGATGCGTTCCGCGAGCATGTGCTGCAACCGCTGGTCGGGACTGCGCGGGAAGAGGGGAACAGCGTTAAGTTCCTGCTGACCGACAGCTGGGAAATGGGGCTCGTCAACTGGACGAACCGTTTCCCCGAAGAGTTCCGGAAATTCCGGGGCTACGATCTCTGGGCCTACCTGCCGGTGATGACCGGCCGTGTCGTCGACAGCCCCGAGGTGTCGAACCGTTTTCTGCAGGACATCCGCAGGACGGTCAGCGACTGCATCCTCAACTACCACTATAAGCCTTTCCGGGAGTTCGCCAACGCGAACGGCATGCTGATAGACCCCGAGGCCGGGGGGCCCTGTTACACGCCGGTCGACGCTCTGGAGGTCATGGGCGCATGCGATATTCCCCACGGTGAATACTGGGCGCGCTCCACTTCGCACGTCGCCTCCGAGCAGGCGCGCCTGTCGGTGCGGCAAAGCGCCTGTGCGGCGCATACCAACGGTAAGCGGTTCGTCGAAGCCGAAGGCCCGACCAGCATCGGCCCGCACTGGGAACGGTCGCCCCGTGACCTGAAAGGACTGATCGACCGGATATTCTGTTCGGGCGTCAACCGCCTGGTATGGCACACCTTCACTACTTCGCCCGGGGAGTACGGCAAGCCCGGCATCGAGTATTTCGCCGGTACGCATCTCAACCCCAACGTGACGTGGTGGGAGCAGGCCGGGGATTTCGTGGGGTATATCGGCCGCTGTTCGTACCTGCTCCAACAAGGGTTGTTCGTCGCCGATGCGCTCTATTACAACGGCGATGACGTCCCCAACATGGTCTTCCTGAAAGAGGAGGTGACCGATCTGGGTCCCGGTTACGACTGGGACAAATGTTCGAAGGACGTGATCCTGAACCGTCTTTCGGTCGAGGACGGGCGCCTCGTGCTGCCCGACGGCATGTCGTACCGGGTGCTGGTGCTGCCCCGCCTCGAACAGATCGACCTCGACGTGATGCGCAGGATCGAGCGCCTGGTGCTGGACGGCATGGTGCTCGTCGGCGAGCCGCCCCGGCGGACGACGGGCTTGTCCCGCTATCCGGATGGGGACAGGGAACTGAACGACATCGTGAACCGTATGTGGCGGTGCAATGCGGGCAGCTGGCTGGACGGCGTCAACCGCACCGAAAACCTCTACGGCAAAGGGCGCGTCATCCGCGGGCAGAAGTTGAGCCATGTGCTCAGGTCGCTTTCGGCACCACCCGATTTCTCGTATGTCTCCGATAACCCGGCGACGAAGCTCGACTATATCCACCGCGCCACGGATCGGCAGGATATCTATTTCGTGGCAAATCGTTTCGCCCTGAACGGCATTGACGACTATTACTACCGTTACACGCCCGTCGCTTACGACCGCTTCGAGGATGTCGAATGCCGCTTCAGGGTTACGGGGCGGACTCCCGAGTTCTGGGATCCGCTCACGGGCAGGATCAGCCCGGTGGCCTATTATTACGAGAAGGACGGATACACGCATATCCCGATGCACTTTGCCCCCGAAGGAGCCGTGTTCGTAGTGTTCACCGAAGGCGGCGGGCAGGCGGAGCACATCGTGCGGGTCGACCGCAGCGGTTCTCCGCTTTCCGCGGCGCAGTCCTCCTCGCCCCGCTATCCGCAGGTCGGGTTCGAATATGCGGGGACGGATGTCTATGCCGCCGTTTACGACCCGGGACACTACACGGTGTACTGGTCGAACGGAAGCACCTCGGTCGCGGAGGCGAAACGCCTGCCGTCGGAAATCACCGTCGGCGGCGACTGGAGCGTGCGCTTCGACCCTGACTGGGGCCCGAAAGAGGCCGTTGTCTTTCCGGAACTGATCTCGTGGACGGAATCCCCGGAGCCCCTGATCCGCTATTATTCCGGAAAGGCGGTCTATGAAAACGCTTTCGATCTGGATAAAGATCAGATCCGGGGGCGGAAGGTGCTGCTCGACCTGGGAAATGTGCAGGATGTGGCCGTGATCCGGGTGAACGGACATGAATTCCCCGTTTCGTGGTGCTCGCCCTATGAGGTCGACATCACCCCGTATGTCCGTGCCGGGCGCAACCGCCTGTCGGTCGACGTCGTCAACCTTTGGCCTAACCGGCTCATCGGAGACGGCAAGCTGCCCCCGGGGGAACGGATGACCCGAAGCAACATCAGCAAATACGACGCCCCGGATGCGGAGAAGTACATGCGGGTTTCCGGCCTGTTGGGGCCGGTACGGGTCAAATTCTTCGAACGGGTGAAAATTACTCCGCAGGATAAAAATTGAGAGGACATGAAATATCTGAAAATATGTATGATGCTGGCGCTCGCCTTTGCGCCTGCCGCCGGGTTCGCGGGCGGCGAAGATTCCGGGGCGCCCTTTGCGCACAACCGGGCGCCGTTGGCGCCCAAAGCCTATGCCGAGCTGCCGCTGGGTGCGATCCGGGCGCAGGGCTGGCTGCTCGAAATGCTGGAACGCCAGCGTTCCGGGGCGACCGGACAGATGGACAGGCTCTATCCCGAGGTCATGGGCCCGCGTAACGGCTGGCTGGGCGGCGACGGCGACCAGTGGGAGCGCGGCCCCTATTGGATCGACGGGCTGCTGCCGCTGGCCTATATCCTGGATGACGGGCAGCTCAAGGCAAAAGTGCAGCCCTGGGTCGAATGGGCGTTGCAAAGCCAGCGCGAAGACGGTTATTTCGGCCCGGCACAGGACTATCCTTACGAGGCGGGCCTGCAACGCGACAACTCGGCCGACTGGTGGCCGAGGATGGTGGTGCTGAAGATACTCCAGCAGTACTATTCCGCGACGGGCGACCGGCGCATCGTCGATTTTATGACCCGCTATTTCCGGTACCAGTTGGAAACCCTGCCCGAAAAACCGCTGGGCCACTGGACATTCTGGGCACGCTACCGGGTGTGCGACAATCTGCAGGCCGTCTATTGGCTTTACAACCTGACCGGCGACGGATTCCTGCTGGAACTGGGCGACCTGCTCCACAGCCAGGGGCATGATTTCACCCGTATGTTCCTTCGCTCGGACGACCTCAAACGCTTCGGCTCCATCCACTGCGTAAACCTGGCGCAGGGGCTCAAGGAACCGGTTATCTATTACCAGCAGCATCCCGACCGGGAGTATATCGACGCCGTGAAAAAGGGGCTGTCCGATATCCGGCTGCTGCACGGCCAGCCCCAGGGAATGTTCGGCGGGGACGAGGGGCTGCACGGGAATAACCCTACGCAGGGCTCGGAGCTGTGTTCGGCCGTCGAGCTGATGTATTCGCTCGAAAAGATGACCGAAATCACGGGCGACGTCGCCTTTGCCGACCACCTCGAACGCATCGCGTTCAATGCCCTGCCGACGCAGGTCACCGACGACTTCATGCACAAGCAGTATTTCCAGCAGCCCAACCAGGTGATGGCGACCCGCCATACGCATAATTTCTACGAGGACGCCAACCACGCCCGCACGGACATCGTTTTCGGGATGCTTTCGGGATACCCCTGCTGTTTCTCGAACATGCACCAGGGATGGCCCAAGTTCACGCAGAACCTGTGGTATGCCGCGCCCGGCGGCGGTGTGGCGGCGATGCTCTATTCGCCTTCCGAAGTTTCGCTGAAGGTCGGCGGCGGGCATGCGGTCACGATCGGCGAAGATACGGCCTATCCCATGGAGGACGAAATCCGCTTCACGATCCGGATGTCCGGTAAAAAAGCCTGCAAATTCCCGTTCCACCTGCGCATTCCCGCCTGGTGCCGCGATGCCGAGGTCTGCCTGAACGGGACGGTGATCGGGAATCCCCGCGGCGGGAGCATGGCCGTCTTCGACCGGGAGTGGCGCGACGGCGACCGGCTCCCGCCGCGCCCCCCCCCGGGCGGGGGGAGTGACCACGAGCCGCTGGTACGAAAACTCCGTGGCCGTCGAGCGCGGCCCGCTGGTGTATGCCCTCGCCATGCGGGAGACTTGGGAGAAAAAACCGTTCGGCGACGGCGAGACAGCCCAGTTCGGCGACGAATATTACGAGGTGACCTCCGCCGACAAGTGGAATTACGGGATACTTGCGCGTGCCGCGGAACAACCCGAAAAACATTTTTCCGTATCTTTGGACAAGGAAAAACAGCAGGGACGCTTTTTCTGGAATCCCGAAAATGCACCCGTCAGGATACGGGTCAGGGCGCGCGAGATCCCGACTTGGACGCTGTATAACGAAATGGCCGGGCCCCTGCCGTACTCGGTTTGCGCAAGCCCCTGCCCCGAGGAGGAGATCGAACTGATACCCTACGGTTGTACGACGCTGCGCATCTCGGAATTCCCCCTGGTACGCTAACCCTTCCGTAACGTGTTGTTTGCTAATACCCGGACTTATGAGAATCATCTATAAAACCTGCTTTTTATTGCTCTCCGTCATGGCCGCCCGCGCGGCCTTTGGCCAGGTGGCGGCCGTGCCCGATGCGGAAGAGCTGCGCCGTCCCTTCGGGGCTGACGATATTTCCAATTTCCGGACGCCGCCCCGGATCAACTATCCCCAGACGTGGTTCCATTTCATCGGCGGCAATGTATCTGCCGAGGGAATTACCGAAGACCTCGAGGCGATTGCCGGAGCGGGGATTTCGGGCGTGCAGCTGTTCCACGGGCAGTTCGGCGGCCCGTGGCCGGGCGTCGAACCCCAGATCACGGCGCTGAGCCCGATGTGGGACGACGTGGTGAAGCATGCCGCAAAAGAGGCGCACCGGCTGGGGCTGCGCTTTACGATGCAGAACTGCTCGGGATGGGCGACCTCGGGCGGCCCGTGGATCGAACCGTCGAATGCGATGCGCCATCTGGCCTGGAGCCGCACGGATGCCTCGGCAGGGGACAGGGGCGTGGTGCTGCCCCTTCCGCAGACGGGGCGGGAGGCATGGCGCGATTACCGCGACATTGCTGTGCTGGCCTTTCCCACGCCGCTGGACGATACCGGCGATTTCCTGAAGCCCCTCTCGGCCGAAGGGAACCGCGACCTGCCGTGGAAGGAGGTGCTCTCCGGTACGAACCGCAGCCCGGTGCACCTGCCGCCGTGCGGCGACGGCGAACCCGTGCGGATCGAGGTCACGTTCCCCGAGGCAGTCACGATCCGCACCATCGAACTGCCGAGCATGAACAGCATCAACCATCCCCGCTGTTACGAGCCTGGCATCACCCTCAGCGTCGAAGCCATAGCCCCTGACGGGCATGCCACGCGAGTCATGCACGGTGCGGTGCCCTCGGCCAATTCGCAGGATAATACCCCGGTCTCGTTCGCCTGTGCCGACGGCGGCGCAACCGCCAGGTACCGTATTACGATCGAAAACAAATACGACATGACGCTCTGGTCGCTCAAACTGTATACGGCAGCCCGGAAAAACTGCTGGGAGTCCGAGGCGGGATGGACGCTCCGCAACCTGGAGCGGGCGAACGCCCACCCGCAGCAGAACCCTGCCGCATATGTTGCCCGGGATCGGATCGTGGACATCACGGATGCGATGCGCGAAGACGGTACGCTGGAGTGGACGGTGCCCGAGGGGCGCTGGACGATCCTGCGCATCGGCCATGTCAATACCGGCCGGCGGAATTCACCGGCCCCTCCCGAAGGAACCGGGTGGGAGTGCAATAAATTGTCGCCCGACGGGGCCCGGGCGCAGTTCGCCGGCTACATCGGACGCCTGCACGACGGCCCTTTGTCCGGCGGGCTGCTCGATGGCATGCTGCTCGACAGCTGGGAATGCGAGACCCAGACCTGGACGGACGATATGGAAGCCGAGTTCGCCGGGCGTAACGACTATGCGCTGCGCAGCTGGCTTCCGGCCGTCATGGGCTTCGTGGTCGACGACCAGGAGACCACGGCGCGGTTCCTGCGCGACTGGCGTGCGACGATTTCGAAACTTTTTTCCGAGAATTTCTACGGGACGATGGCTGCGCTCGCCCGGGAGAAGGGCCTGACTATTTCGTATGAAACGGCCGCCGGCGACGTTTTCCCGGCCGACATCCTCGAATATTACAAATATGCCGATGTCCCGATGTGCGAATTCTGGCAGCCTTTCACCGACGGCTTCGTCGGGTCGCTGAATTTCAAGCCCATAAAACCGGCCGCCTCGGCTGCCCGTTTCTACGGCAAGCCTCGGGTTTCGGCCGAAGCCTTTACCTCGTTCACCCATACGTGGGACGAACAGTGGAGTATGCTCAAGGAGGTCGCCAATACCAACCTGGCTGAGGGCGTCACGCACCTCATATACCATACCTATACGCATAACCCGCAACGACCGTTCCTGCCTCCCGGGACATCGTTCGGCGGGCCGGGTATCGGCACCCCTTTCCTGCGCGGGCAGACCTGGTGGAAACACATGCCCGTCATCAACGATTATTTTGCCCGTTGCAGCTATATGATGGAGCGGGGGCGGCCCGTTTCCGACATCATCTGGTACCTGGGTGACGAACTGAGCCCCAAGCCCGACCAGGATCCCGCCTTCCTGCAAGGATACAAATACGACTATTGCAACCCCGATATCCTGATGAACCGCCTCCGCGTGGAGGAGGGAATGTTCGTGACGCCCGATGGTATCCGTTACAGCGTGCTGTGGCTGCCCGACAACTGCCGGATGCTGCCCGCAACACTCGAGAAGATCCTCGCCTTCGTCCGGGCGGGCGCCACCGTTATCGGCGAGGCCCCCGAGGGGTTGGCGACGCTCAGCGGCGGGATGCAGGCGCAACGGCGTTTCGACAAAGCCGTAAAGGCGATTTGGGGAAGGCGTACCGCAGGCGTGCGGAAAGTCGGCAGGGGTCGTGTGATTTCGGGGCTGGCGATTCCTGAGGCGCTCGCTGCCGCCGGCATAACGCCCGACGTCCGGGGCGATGTGCTTTGGGCGCACCGCCGTACGGAAGGGGCGGACTGGTATTTCGTGTGTCCTCCGAAAGGTGCGGGCTTCGCCGGAACGCTGGATTTCCGTTGCAGCGGCATCGTCGAAGTGTGGGATCCCGCGACGGGCGGCAGAACGCGGGCACAGGCCGTCGCCTGCGGGGATCGCACCCGCGTGTCGCTCGAACTGCCGCAGTCAGGGTCGTGCTACGTCGTATTCCGGAGGGATGTCCCGGAGTCCGATCTGCCGCAGCCGCACGTCGCCGCGGGGGCGCAAGCCGCCGCGATCCCCCTGCGGGATTGGACGCTTCGTTTCCCGGCGGGTTGGGGTGCCCCCGAAAGGCTGGAACTGTCGGAGCTGAAGCCCTGGAAAGACCTCGGCCTGTCCGAAGAGGGGCGGGCGTTCTCCGGCACGGCGGTTTACGAAACGACGTTCGAAGCCCGGGAGCCGGGTGCCACATATACGCTCGACCTGGGGCGTGTCGGGATGATTGCGGCGGTGACGGTGAACGGCCGCCCTGTGCAGACGCTTTGGGCGCCGCCTTACCGTACGGACATCAGCGATTATGTCCGTCCCGGAACCAATGCGGTTGTGGTCGAAGTGACCGGGAGCTGGTTCAACAGGCTGGTCTACGATGCGGCGCAGGAGCCCGCGGCACGCAAAACCTGGGTGATCCGCTGGCCCTCGGCCGATGAACCGCTGCGGGAAAGCGGACTTCTCGGGCCTGTGCATATAAATGTCGGAAAGGAATTGTAACCAGTGCTTTGTGCAATTTTGGGCGTGGCGCGAGCCGGCCGATTGTGCGGAAATATCTGACAATATAATGGAAAGGTTCCGGCAGCTATGGCTGCCGGAACCTTTTTTCCGTATTTGCCGGGGAGGGTTATTCGAGCCGAATGATGAGGCCTGTATTTTTCGTTTCGTCCCATAGCCAGACCTTGCCCTGAGATATTTTCAGGACTAAGGCTTGCAATTCCTGCGAGGGGATACTCGATATTCCCTGTGTTTCCACCGTCACCTTGACGTATCGGTCGACCACGGGGGCCGTTTCCAGCATGCACGCCATGTAACGGCTTTGGGAGGTATTCTGTATCCGGAAACTGTGCCGGCTGGTGTTGTAGGCGTATTGGTAGAGGTCGTTGTCGTAGATGAACAGGCTGTTTTCGTTTTCGTATACACCCGGCACATCCTTTTGTAACAGGGCGTACGAATGGCCCGATTTGTCGGTGTCGCTCTTGCTGCAGGCCGTAACCACGGCGAAGAGCATGGTGAGGATGAGGATTCTTCTGAGCATGGCCGTCTCTTTTTATTTCGTGATTTCCAATTCTTTGATTAATACGTCGGTCGTGCCGTCATCGAACGTGACCTCGGCACGCAACTCGCAGGTGCCGGGTTCTGCGAATACGTGTTCGTCCCCGTCGAGCGTCGTGCCGTTCAGTTTCCAGGTGATTGTGTAGTCGTCGCAGGCGATGTTCGAGACGACCAGCGGTGCGGCCTCCCCGACGGCAAACCTTTTTTTGTCGAGGGCGATTACGGCATACTTCGATGTTAGAGGCTTCGTCGAGAATACAAACTTGACGGGCGTGGCTTCCTCGCTGTCGGAGGATGAGATGCTCCCTTCGTACTCTGTGTCGGGTTGCAGTCCTCTGATATAGAGCGAGGTCTCGGTCTGCGCGGGTGCCGAGGCGTAATCCTCGCCTCCTTTCTGCCGCCAGCTTACCAGCCATCGGTAGTCGGGGTTGTAGCCCGGCCAGGATAATTTCACTTCCCGCTGGTAGGGAATGATGTCGACCATGTCGGAACTCATTTTCACATGAACCCGGCACTCGCCGTATACCTCGGGGTTTTGTACCGAGGTCGCCGTGATGACGGCATTGCCCGTGGCAAGCGCCTTTAGTTTCCCGGTCGCATCGACCGATACGACGGCCTCGTCGCTGCTCTCCCAGGTCACTTTGCGGTTGGCGACTTCGAGAGGCCGGACGTTTGCATGCAGGGTCATTTCATCACCCACGGCCAGTTCGATCTCGGGTTCGTCGAATCCGACGCTTTCCACGGGAACGTCGACCTCTTCGTGCAGGACGATCGAGATTACCCAATTGACCCCAAGGTCGTTCGACAGGTACCAGGTCTTGCCATTGTCAGTCGAGATAAGGCCGCCCTTGCCGTCAACCTGCGGGCCGCCGTCGGCCGTCGAAGGCCAGTCCGCGGCAGAATGCAGCAGGTAGCCCGTCTTGAGGCTTCGGCCCGCTTCGATGACGATATTTTCGGCCGAGAGGTCTATGGTCGTCACGCCATTCGCGACGATATTTTCCATGGGTTTGCAGTATACGATCTGGTCATCGACGAAGACGTACAGGTCGGCGACATTGTTGTCTCCGCCCAGCTGGATATTTACTTTCCGGAGGGTCTGTCCCACATACGGGGCCAGATCGCTGCTGTCCCAGCCCGCCGCCCGGATCTGTCCCGGGACGAAAAATATGCCTTGCAGGTTTTGTCCCGTATGCCATTTGAGCTCCGTCCCGCCGGCCTCCTCGACTGCCTGCAAAGTGATTTCGCAGGTATTGTCACCCTGCATTACTTCTACGTATCCGGAGTATATCAGGTAGCCTTCCTTGTCCGCTTCGATCCGGTATTTGCCTGTGGGTATCTCTGCAAACAGGCATATCCCGCTCAGTCCCGTGTCTCCGGTTATTTTCTTTCCGGAGGCTACCAGGCTCCGGGTGACCATGACCGATTGACGCTCGACCTCGTCGACGGGCGTGAGGCTGATGTAGGTGTTGGTTTGCAATTTCCCTGCGCTGTTTTTTACTGTCACGCTGAGCGATGCCGCGTCGGATTTCTTCACCGTGAAAGTGATGTTGCCGTCGGCTTGCTGCCGGATGTCGTCGATTTCGATCCCGACCGGAAGCCCGGCCCAGGTCTTGAATTCCGCATGAGTCTGTGAACTGAGCTTTGTGACCTGCCGGGTGCCCGGGAAATACATGCCGGCGCGGTAGGATGACGGGTTGTTGTCGTTGTCCGCCTCTATCAGCTCGTGGCAGGGGTGTGAAGGCGAGCCGGGCGGGGGGTTAAAACAAGGG
>OAUV01001605.1_pt1 | contig 11457 bp, 12 predicted proteins | sample 1516841 | NCBI WGS metagenome assembly OAUV01 (sample SAMEA2580044, study PRJEB22360) | human gut metagenome | biome: human gut; feature: human-associated habitat; material: faeces | place: Denmark | collected 2008/2010 | reverse complement strand
ATTAGTTAAATTTTATATTTTAAAAAAGTATTTTGCAAAAAATACGATAATAATTTGCTTTTTAGGTGTAAAAAGTATAAAATAAAGCCATGGAACACTCTGATAGATTTTTGGAGGGCAAGATGGGAGCAACAATAGATGAAATTATTGATTCCCTGAAAAGGGGACAGGGAAAAAGAGTCTCAGACTTGGTCAAGATGGCTTTAGAGGAACAAATCCGCAAACGATTCTGGAGGAAGGTTTTTTGTCCGGAATGGAACAAGTAGCAGAGAAGTTTCGAAAAGAAGAGGTCGGAGTACCGGAGATTTTGAGCGTTACCAGGGCACTGGACAGAGGTGTTTCTACTCTGCGGCATTATAGTGTGGGACGTGCTAAAAAAGAAATTGGAACCGTTATAATAGGAACAGTAAAAGGGGATTTACATGACATCGGAAAGAATCTTGTAAAGATTATGATGGAGAGTAAGAATATAAGAGTGATTGATCTGGGCGTGGATGTTTCACCAAGAAGATTTCTTGAGGAGGCAGTGGGAAGTCATGCTCAGATTGTATGTTTAAGCGGCATTATGCCTCATTCTGAAGAGGATATGAGAGCTGTTGTTGAAGAGTTTGAGATGAAAGGTATTCGGAATCAGTTTTACTTTATGGTGGGCGGTTATTTCCTTACAGAGAAACAGGCGAAAGAAATTGGAGCAGACTGTTATACGGAGGATGCATGTAACTGCGCAGAGAAGGCCTGTCGTTATCTGACAAAGAAGGATAGAAAGAAGAAGAAACATTGATTTCTGACCAGCTAGGTTGGATCATACTGATGTTTGGAGGACAAAGCATTGACGGAAAAGAATAATATCTATATTGAGGACGTAGTAGATGTAAAAGAACTTCAAACTCTGCAGGATAACTGGGCAAAAGCGACAGACCTGGCTTTTGTAACGGTAGACTGTAACGGAACACCGATTACAAAGCAGAGTAATTTTACACCTTTTTGTAAAAGGCTTCGTGAGCTGGATGCATTTCGTGAAAAGTGTTACTATTGTGATGCCTGTGGAGGACGGAAAGCAAGAAGGATTGGCAAAGCATATGTATATATATGCCATGCAGGACTGATTGATTTTGCAATTCCTATTATGATAAAAGGACAGTATGTGGGAGCTTTCCTTGCCGGACAGGTTACCAGCACAGATTTTGCAGATTTAAAGAAGATTACGACACAGAGCGAGGATTGGAAGGATAATCAGGAACTGGTTGAACTCTACAATCAGGTGAAAGAGGTATCTGTAGAGAAGATTCAGGCTGTGGCACAGATTATCTGTGATAGCTATAATTATTCTGTAGAGAGAGAATATGCGAATAAGGTAGATGCAGAACTTCGTGAAAAGGATTATAAGCTCATGAAAGAAGAGAAGCTTCGTATAGAGATGGAGAAGTCTCTTCGAGATATCGAGTTAAAAGCACTGCATTATCAGATTAATCCGCATTTTCTTTTTAATGTACTGAACACGATAGGAAGACTTGCTTTTTTTGAAAATGCAAAGATGACAGAAGATGTCGTATATGCATTTGCAGATATGATGCGTTACATTTTAAGAAAGAGCAGAGACCCGTTAAGCTCACTTCGAGATGAGCTGACACATGTGCAGAATTATCTTAAGATTCAGAAGATCAGACTGGGAAGCCGGCTGCAGTATTCAATTAATATATCAGAAGCATATTACAGTGTGAAGCTTCCATTTCTTTCCCTGACTACTCTGGTAGAGAATTCAATCAAGTATGCTGTAGAGAATAAGGCTTCCGGTGGGATGATCGAAGTGAATGGAAGAGAAGAAGATGGGGATTTATGCATTGATATTATTGATAATGGAGATGGAATGTCACCTTCAAAGATTGTCAGTGTTTTGCGTGGAGATGCCTATAAAGATAATGAAAAAGGCTCTGTTGGGCTTTATAATATTAATTCCAGATTGCTTCATTACTTTGGAAATGAATATGCTCTCGTAATTGAAAGTGAGAATAAACCTTCTATGGGAATGAAGGTAACAATAAAGGTGCCATTGGTACAGGAATAAAGAAAATGAAGCAGCGAAACAACGGGATTACGGAATAATAGCAGAAATAGCAGGGGTAGTAAAAATAATAGAAATAGTAGAAATAACAGAAATAGAAAGGCAGAGAAACCTTGTATAAGATATTAATTGTAGAGGATGAAGAATTAGAAAGAACCTCCATGAAGATTTTTCTGGAGGAAAATTTATTAGATGTAGAGATTGTCGGAGAAGCGAAGAGTGGTTTTGAAGCAGTAGAGATGATTGATTCGAAAGATATCAATCTTCTGCTAGTAGATATTAACATACCTGGAATAGATGGTATGGAAGTAATTAAATATGCAAGGAAAAAACTTCCAAAAGCTGTTATTATTATAACAACGGCATATGATGATTTTAATATTGCGCATAGAGCAATAAAGTTGAAGGTGGATGATTTCCTGCTCAAACCTATCAGAAAAGAGGTTTTACTTGAGTCTGTGAAGTCATTTGCAAGCCGTTTAGGAGAGGGACGACAGACCGGCAAGAGTAATAAATTGCTTTCAAAGTTCGAAATGGAATTAAAAAAATGCTCTTATAAAGCTTCTGTAGACATTTTAAGAGAGTACATAGACCAGTTATACTTAGAGGAGCATGATGTTAATATTATATCAAAGAGACTGCAGGAGGTTGCTAAGACAATCGTGCGTATCAGTGAGGAACTTGGAATCGTTGATACGAATGAACTTGTAGTTCAGATGGAGAAGCTTAAGATTAAGTATCTTCTTTATAATAATAAACATGATGCCTATAATGAAATTATCAAGATGGTAGACATTCTCTTTGATAAGATGAATATCAAGGGTAAGCTCTCAGAAGGGGGCATGAAGGCGGTTATCGATTACATAGAGAGAAATCTCAAGAAGGGAATCAGCCTTGAGGATGTTGCAAACCATGTGAATATCAGTACTTATTATTTAAGTAAGATATTCAAAAAAGAGATGGGTGTGAACTTTATCACCTATGTCACAGACCGGAAGATGGACCTGGCAAAAGAGATGCTGGTTAACACAGATATTCCGGTGCTTAATATTGCCTTGGATTTGGCGTATAATGAAGCGAATTACTTCAGTAAGGCCTTCAAGAAGAAGACCGGATTAACGCCGTCTGAGTATAGAGAAAAGTACAGAAACAGAAAGGAGGAGGAAAATGAAACGGTTTAAACTTTCCACTGAAGTTTTATTCAGTGAAGACGCCATAGACGCACTTCTTGAAGAAAAAGATGAGAATGCGGTCCTGATTACTGATAAGTTTATGGTAGATTCAGGTATGGCAGACATAATCTTAAAGAAGCTGTCTAATTGTAAAGAGGTTTCCGTTTTCAGTGAAGTTGTCCCTGATCCACCAATGGATCTGATTGAAAGGGGTATCGCATTTTTGCAGGATAAGGACTGTGATGTCGTAGTTGCTCTTGGAGGAGGTTCTTCCATTGACGCGGCGAAGGCCATTGTATATATGGCTAAGAAGATTGACGAAAAGCAGAATCCTGATAATCAGAAGAAGATCAAACTGATTGCCTTGCCGACAACAAGTGGTACAGGTTCCGAAGTTACACAGTTTGCTGTTGTAACAGACAGTAAGACAGGGGTTAAGATTCCATTGATTGATGAGAGTCTTATGCCAGATATTGCTATCCTTGATCCGGAACTTGTTAAGTCAGCACCTCCGTTTATTACAGCGGATACAGGAATGGATGTTATTACCCATGCTCTTGAAGCTTATGTTTCAGAGACAGCAAGCGATTGTTCTGACTGTCTGGCAGAAAAAGCTGCAGAGCTTGCTTTTGAATTCCTTCCACGTGCTTACCGCAATGGTTATGATATTAAGGCGAGAGATAAAATGCACAGAGCATCCTGCCTTGCAGGTATGGCATTTAACCTTGTAAACCTTGGTGTAAACCATGGTATCGCTCATGCTTTAGGAGCAATCTTCCACATTCCACATGGAAGAGCCAATGCGTTAGTGCTTCCTTATGTTATTGAGTTTAATGCTGATATGGCAAGAGAAGGCGCAAAACACAGCAATGACGCAGCAAAGAAGTATCAGAAGATGGCAAGAATCGTTGGCCTGCCAGCTCCTACACCTAAAGTTGGTGTGGCTAATCTGATTGCAGAGATCCAGCGTCTGTTAAAATATATGGATCGTCCACAGTGTATGTCCGAATGTGGCGTCAGTGTAGAAGAATTTAATAAACACAGAGAAGAAATTGTGCGTCGTGCATTGGCTGATGCATGTACACAGGCTAACCCTAGAAAGGTTACAGCAGAAGATATTAATAAAATTCTTGATCATATTGCAAAATAGTAGCGTTTGTATACAGAATCATTTGCTGCTCTGTGGTGAATATGGCAACAAAGTATCATGAATATAAATAAATGCATGAGTTTTTATGTGTTTAAAAACTAAAAATTATAGGCACTAGCCAAGTAATTTTGTGAAAATTGCTATATAATGATACTATCCTGTAAATCAACCAAAATAAAGTCTGCCAGAACAATCAACCACGGGGCAGATAAGAATTTTATAAGGAGGTCAATTATGCAGAAAGAAGCTTTAGGAATGATTGAAACCAAAGGTTTAGTTGGCGCAATTGAAGCAGCCGATGCCATGGTTAAATCAGCAAACGTAACATTAGTAGGATACGAAAAGATCGGTTCCGGTTTAGTTACAGTTATGGTAAGAGGTGACGTAGGAGCTGTTAAGGCATCTGTAGACGCAGGTACAGTTGCTGCAGATAAAGTTGGTACAGTAGTTTCCAGCCACGTAATCCCAAGACCACATACAGACGTAGAAAAGATCTTACCACAATAGAGTTAGTCCTTGTCTGATCAATTATTAATGGAGGTATAATTCAATGAAAGATGAAATGATGGCTAAAATCATGGACGAAGTTATGAAAAAGATGGGTGGCACAGAAGCTCCTGCACAGAGCATGGCTTGCGAAGCTCCTCAGGGAATCAATGAAGACCTTTGCGGTTTAACAGAGTATGTTGGAACAGCTATGGGACACACAATCGGTTTAGTAATTGCTAACCTTGACTACAGTGTTCATGAATTATTAAAGATCGACCCTAAATATCGTTCAATCGGTATCCTTGCAGATCGTACTGGTGCAGGTCCTCAGATCTTCGCAGCAGATGAAGCTGTTAAAGCTACAAACACAGAAGTTTGCATGATCGAGTGCCCTCGTGATACAGAAGGCGGCGCTGGACATGGATGCTTAATCGTATTCGGTGCAGAAGATGTTTCTGATGCAAGAAGAGCTGTAGAAGTTGCATTAAGCTTCGTTGGCAAACACTTCGGTGATGTATACGGAAACTCCGCTGGACATCTTGAGTTCCAGTACACAGCACGTGCTTCTTACTGCTTAGAGAAAGCATTTGGCGCAGTTGTTGGTAAAGCATTTGGTATCACTGTAGGAGCTCCTTCAGGTATTGGTATCGTATTAGCCGATACAGCTTCTAAGACAGCTACTATCGATCCTATCGCTATCGCTACACCAGGTAATGGTGGAACATCCTTCTCTAACGAGGTTAACTTCTTCTTCACAGGAGATTCAGGAGCAGTTAGACAGGCTATCATTGGTGCAAGAGAAGTTGGTAAACAGTTACTCAAAGCTTTAGAGCCAAGTGAGCCACTGGAATCTGGTACTGTTCCATATATCTAAGAAACGCTCTGATTTTTAAAGCTTCTTTATACGGGGTGAGAGCCGCATAAGGAATAATGCATGAGATATCCACAAAGCGGGGGTGAGAGCCTGCAGTTGGATATTGTAATACTTTTATTTGAATAGATTTTAAATAAAAGATAGTTTAATTGAGAATTTGAGAGGTGTTGAGACCGTGAGAAGTAAACGTTTTGAATATTTAGATCAAAGACCTGTTAATCAGGATGGTTATGCAAAGGAATGGCCAGAAGTAGGCTTTATTGCCATGAACAGCCCATTCGACCCAACTCCATCTATCAAGATCGTCAACGGCGAAGTTGTTGAAATGGATGGAAAAACAAAAGATGAATTCGACATGCTTGACGCATTCATCGCAAGATATGCCATTAATCTTGACTTTGCAGAAGAAGCAATGGCTACAGACTCTCTGGAGATTGCGCGTATGTTAGTTGACATTAATGTTAACAGACAGGAGTGCTTAAAATATACTACAGCAGTTACACCTGCTAAGTTAGTAGAAATCGTTGGTAACCTCAGCGTACTTGAAGCTATGATGGGTATTACCAAGATGAGATGTCGTTTAAAACCAGCTAACCAGTGCCACGTTACAAACGTAAAGGATAACATGGTTCAGATCGCAGCAGATGCAGCAGAAGCTGCTGTACGTGGATTTGCAGAGATGGAGACAACAGTAGGTATTGTACGTTATGCTCCATTTAATGCTATCGCTATTATGTTAGGTGCTAACGTTGGACGTCCTGGTATCCTTACACAGTGTGCTGTAGAAGAAGCTACAGAGCTTGACTTAGGTATGAGAGGTTACACCGCTTACGCCGAGACAGTATCCGTATACGGAACTGAAGACGTATTCATGGATGGTGATGATACTCCTTGGTCAAAAGCTTTCTTAGCATCCTGCTACGCATCTCGTGGTGTTAAGATGAGATTTACATCTGGTACTGGTTCAGAGGTTCAGATGGGTATGGCAGAAGGAAAGTCTATGCTTTACCTTGAGGCTAGATGCCTCGGTGTTACTCGTGGTGCTGGTGTTCAGGGAACACAGAATGGTTCTGTATCCTGTATCGGTGTACCTGCCGCTGTACCTGGTGGTATCCGCGCCGTTGCATGTGAGAACTTAATTGCCGCTATGCTTGACCTTGAGAACGCTTCCTCTAATGACCAGTCATTTACACACTCTGATCTTCGTAGAGTTGCTCGTTCTATTCCACAGTTTATTCCAGGAACTGACTACATCTGTTCCGGATATTCATCCACACCGAACTATGATAACATGTTCGCAGGATCCAACTGGGATGCAGACGATTATGATGATTGGTGCGTAATTCAGCGTGACTTAAGAGTTGATGCTGGTCTTCTTCCTGCAAGAGAAGAAGAAGTTGTTGCAGCACGTAATAAAGCTGCAAAAGCTATTCAGGCACTGTTCCGTGAATTAGGTTTACCTGAAATTACAGACGAAGAAGTTGAAGCTGCCACATACGCTCGTGGTTCACAGGATATGCCTGACCGTGACGTTGTAGCTGACCTTAAAGCTGCTACAGATATGCTTGATCGTGGAGTTACAGGTATCGACTTCGTTAAAGCTCTTTACAAGGGTGGATTTGAAGACGTTGCTGAGTCTATCTTCAACATTCAGAAAGCTAAAGTTGTTGGTGACTACTTACATACAGCTTCCATGCTTGATGATAAATTCCATGTAATTTCTGCTGTTAACAGCCCTAACTGCTATGAAGGACCTATGACAGGTTACCAGATCAGCCCAGAACTTTGGGAGAAGATTTCTGATATCCGTACTGCAGTAGATCCGGCTAAGCTTTAATCGAGTAAGGAAGGTGAACCATAATGGCAATTGATGAAAAATTATTAAAAAGTGTTATCGCTGAAGTTCTTAAAGAAATGAATACTGCAGATACTTCCGCAGCTTCTGCTGTAGAGGGAGAAACTTATGAGTGCCCTGGAATGCAGATTACTGAAATCGGTGATGCAGAAAAAGGCACAAATCCTAACGAAGTTGTTTTAGGTTTAGCTCCTGCTTTTGGAGAATCTCAGACAACAAATATCGTAGGTATTCCTCATGCAGATATTGTAAAAGAGGTTATGGCTGGTCTGGAAGAAGAAGGTGTTTCCTGTAGAATCGTTAAAGTTTACAGAACATCCGATGTATCTTTCATCGCTCATGATGCTGCTGAATTATCAGGTTCAGGCATCGGAATTGGAATTCAGTCCAAAGGTACTACTGTAATCCATCAGAAAGACCTTCCACCGCTGTCTAACTTAGAGTTATTCCCACAGTGCCCACTGATCGACCTTGAAACATACAGAGCAATCGGTAAAAACGCTGCTCAGTACGCTAAAGGAGAATCACCAAATCCGGTACCTGTAAAGAATGACCAGATGGCAAGACCGAAATTCCAGGCTTTATCCGCTGTACTGCATATCAAAGAGACAGAGCATGCAGACAGAGATAAGGCTCCTAAAGCTCTTAAAGTTGTATTTAAATAGACGGAGGTGTCAATCGTGGATCAGGAATTATTAGTAAGACAGATTATGCAGGAAGTTATGAAAAACATGCAGGGTTCTGCCGCAGCCTGCGAATGTGAAAGCAAGGTTACGGTTGAGGATTACCCACTGGGAGAGAAAAAACCAGAATTAATCAAGAGTGCTTCTGGAAAATCTTTAAATGATTTAACTTTACAGGGAGTTATTGATGGAAAGTTAGATGCAAAAGATTTCCGTATCACAAAAGAAACTCTGGAATTACAGGCTCAGGTTGCTGAATCTGCAGGACGTGGATTCTTCGCAACGAACTTAAGAAGAGCTGGTGAATTAATCCCAGTACCTGATGCAAGACTTCTTGAGATTTATAACGCTCTTAGACCATATCGTTCAACAAAAGCTGAATTATATGCAATCGGTGATGAGTTAATCAACGAATACGGTGCTACAGTAAGTGGTAACTTCGTTAAAGAAGCTGCAGACATTTACGAAAAACGTAACCGTTTAAAAAAATAATTAGTTGATTGATTTCGACGGAGGTATGAGAAGTGAAATTAGTTGCGGGCGTTGATATTGGCAATGCAACAACGGAAACTGCGATTGCCAGAATCGATGGTAAAAATGTGACATTCCTTTCGAGTGGTATTACAGGTACTACTGGAATTAAAGGAACGAAACAGAACATACACGGAGTTTTTCAGTCACTGAAGAATGCCCTTGATGAAGTTGGTTTTGAAATCAGTGATCTTGATGAAGTTCGTATTAATGAAGCCGCTCCCGTTATCGGTGATGTCGCTATGGAGACTATTACCGAAACTATTATCACGGAATCTACTATGATTGGACACAATCCCAATACTCCAGGGGGTGTTGGGATTGGTGTTGGAACATCTCAGAGGATTGATCGTTTAGATACGGTTAAAGAAGCTGAGGATGTGATTGTGGTTATTCCGGCAGAAGTTTCCTTCGAGACTGCCGCTGTGCTCATTAACCGATATAATAAAATATTTAACATTACAGGTGCCATTGTCCAGCGCGATGATGGCGTTTTGATTAACAACAGGCTTGAAAAGAAGATTCCTATCGTTGATGAGGTGGGTATGATCGATAAAGTACCTCTCGGAATGTTATGTGCAGTAGAAGTTGCACCTGTTGGTGGAGTGGTAGAAGTACTCTCTAACCCATATGGTATCGCAACATTATTTAAACTGTCAGCGGAAGATACAAAACAGGTTGTACCAATTGCTCGCGCGTTAATCGGAAATCGTTCTGCTGTTGTCATTAAAACACCGGAAGGAGACGTAAAAGAAAGACGTATACCAGCCGGTTCTATTGAAATTATTGGCGAGAAGAAGAAAGTAATCGTTGGTGTAGAAGAGGGAGCCGAAAAGATGATGGAGGCGGTAAACAGTATTCCTGTTATCGAAGACATCAAAGGTGAACCGGGAACGAATGCCGGCGGTATGCTTGAAAAAGTTCGTCAGGTCATGTCAAATCTTACAAACCAGCATCCAAAAGATATTAAGATTCAGGATTTACTTGCAGTAGATACTTTTAATCCTCAGAAGGTAAAAGGTGGTCTGGCAAATGAATTTTCACTGGAAAGTGCAGTAGGGATTGCTGCGATGGTAAAAGCAGATCGTCTTCAGATGAAGATGATTGCAGAAGAGTTGACAGATCGTTTAAAGATTCCTGTATATGTTGGCGGTGTTGAGGCAGATATGGCTATTAAAGGAGCTTTAACGACGCCTGGTACAAATGTACCACTTGCCATAGTAGATATGGGAGCAGGATCAACGGATGCTTCAATTAAGGACAAAGAAGGAAATGTAAAGCTTGTCCATCTGGCAGGAGCCGGAAATATGGTAACTTTACTTATTCAGTCAGAACTAGGGCTGGAGGATTTCAATACAGCAGAAGATATTAAAAAGTATTCTCTTGCAAAAGTTGAGAGCCTTTTCCATATCCGTCACGAAGACGGAACAGTTCAGTTCTTCGAAAAACCGTTAGATCCAAATGTATTTGCAAAGGTTGTCTTAGTCAAAGAAGAAGGAGAGCTTGTTCCAATTGAGGGACAGGATTCCATGGAAAAGATTAAGATGGTAAGAACCAATGCAAAGAAGAAAGTATTTGTAACAAATGCGATTCGTTCATTAGCGAAGGTAAGTCCTACCGGTAATGTTCGTGATATCGAATTTGTAGTATTAGTAGGTGGTTCTGCACTCGACTTCGAGGTGCCGACTCTCGTAACTGATGCATTATCACAATATAATATAGTAGCTGGTCGGGGAAACATTCGCGGATGCGAAGGCCCTCGTAATGCGGTAGCAACAGGACTTGCGATGTCTTGTGCTGATGTATAGGAGACAATTATGGAAGGAAGCAATACAGTAATTGATAACAGACCTTCAGTGAAAGTTTTTTATGACTGTGATCACCTTTCTGAAGCTGATTTTGTCAGTGTCCTTCTTGGAATCGAAGAGGAAGGCATCCCCTATGATGTTCAGGCAGAGCATTGCAGTTCCGTATTAGAACTTGCACATAATGCCAGCTTGAATTCAAGATTAGGGGTGGGCGTTGGTATCAGCAAAGAAGGCGTTGTTCTTCAGCATGAGAAGCTGGATAAGGCGGCCCCTCTTTTTAAGATTAAGTTATATCAGACAGAGCTGTTCCGGAAAATCGGCGCTAATGCCGCAAGACTGGTAAAGAAAATGCCATTCAAAGTTCTGGATTAAGGCTTTACAATCAATTAATTCTGAAATGTGAGGAGGTGTGAAGGTGTCTAACAATAAATGTCTTGGTTTCATCGAAACCTTTGGTTTAGCTGCCTGTGTGGCAGCAGCAGATGCGGCTGTTAAGTCTGCTAATGTAAGACTGCTTGGTTATGAATATGCAAAAGGCGGCGGAATGTGTACTGTAAAAGTAGAAGGTAACGTCGGAGCATGTAGAGCAGCAATCGCAGCAGGTAAGAAAGCAGCAGAAGCAGTTAACGGTTCATTAAGTGGAACAAAGAGTACACTGTTAAAGGCAAGACCGGCAGACGGCATGAGAGAATTACTCGTAGACAACAGAGAAACTGTTGGTGGAGATATTGCTCTTGCAGAAGGTTATCGTCCAAAGGGTGATACTAAGAAAGCGGTACTTGTAAAGAACTGGAAACCAAAAACAGAACCAGAGGTTGAGGTAGTAACCGAGG
>OAUV01001595.1_pt1 | contig 11544 bp, 14 predicted proteins | sample 1516841 | NCBI WGS metagenome assembly OAUV01 (sample SAMEA2580044, study PRJEB22360) | human gut metagenome | biome: human gut; feature: human-associated habitat; material: faeces | place: Denmark | collected 2008/2010 | reverse complement strand
GAATTTTCCCAAACACTTTGGAAAAATACAAAATATTAAGCACATTTGTAAAAGTGTATAATTTACAGAACAAAGAAAATGTTGTAATATATACATATAGAAACGGGTGACAAAAGTGATTATATTTGTGTAGTTTTATCGGAATGTATTTTTTTATGAGCAATCGACTGGTGAATTTATTTATTTTCCGATATATTTTATTGCATAGATAAGCAGAAAGGGAATGCGTAGCTTATTGTCATGCGGCCAAAACAAATGGAGGTATAAGAAGATATGTATGACATTATTGTAATTGGTGCCGGTGTTACTGGTACTTGTACTGCAAGAGAGTTGTCCAAGTATCAGGTAAATATGTGCGTAATCGATAAGGGTGATGACGTAGCATCTGGAACATCCAAAGCAAACAGTGGTATTGTTCATGGTGGATATGACTGTAAACCAGGAACTCTTATGGCAGAGATGAACGTAAGAGGTAACGAGCTTCTTTATGAATTAGCAGAGGATTTGGATTACCCTATTAAAAAGAACGGTTCCCTTATTGTCTGTACTGTACCGGAAGAAAGAGGTAAGTTAGATGTTCTTTTAGAGCAGGCAAAAGAGAATGGTGTTCCTGGATGCCGTATCATTGATAAAGAAGAAGCTCTTAAGATGGAGCCGAATTTAACAGATAACACAGTAGCTGCTCTTTATGTTCCAACAGGTGGTATTATTTGTCCATGGGGACTTGCGATTGCTATGGGTGAGAACGCTGCAATGAACGGATGTGAATTCAAGTTTGAACATGCAGTTGAGAACATCATTAAGAAAGATGATCATTACGAAGTAGTAACAAATAAGGGAACATTTGAGACAAAGATCGTCGTTAATGCAGCAGGTGTATATGCAGATACTCTTCATAACATGGTAAGTGAAGATAAGAAACATATCATCGCTCGTAGAGGAGAGTACCTTCTTCTTGATAAAGAATTAGGAGATTACTTCTCAGCAACTGTATTCCCACTTCCAGGTAAGATGGGTAAAGGTATTCTCTGTGCTCCTACAATCCATGGAAATATGTTCGTAGGACCATCTGCAACGGATATAGAAGGTAAAGATGATGTAGAAACTACACAGGATATTCTTGATGATTTAGCTTACAAAGCACAGCACAGCTACCTTACAAGAACAAAACTTCCTATGAATAAGATTATCACTTCTTTCGCAGGACTTCGTGCTCATTTACCAGAACATGAATTCATTATCGAAGAAGCGAAAGATGCACCGGGATTCTTTGATGCATTAGGAATCGAGTCTCCGGGACTTACAAGTTCCCCTGCAATTGCTGAGAGAATTGCCGGACAGATTCAGGATAAATATCATTTCCCAGAGAAAGACAACTTCATCGCAAAACGTAAAGATGTTATCCATATGGAAGACCTTACTTTAGAAGAAAAGAACGCTTTAATCAAAGAAAAACCAGAATACGGCAGCATCGTATGTCGTTGTGAGATGATTACTGAAGGCGAGATCATGGATGCAATCAATCGTCCACTTGGTGCAAGAACTATGGATGGTGTAAAACGTAGAACTCGTGCAGGTATGGGTCGTTGCCAGGCAGGTTTCTGTACTCCTAGAACAATGGAAATTCTTTCAAGAGAGCTTGGTATTCCAATGACAGAAATCACTAAGAAGGGTGAAGGTTCCAATCTGTTAGTAGGAAAGATTAAAGAAGACTAGGATCAGTATTGAAAGAAAGTGAGGAATAATACTATGAAATCTTATGATGTCGTAATCGTAGGTGGAGGTCCTGCTGGTTTAGCTGCTGCAATCGCTGCTAAAAAAGAGGGCATCGACAGTATTTTAGTTATTGAAAGAGATAATCAGCTTGGTGGTATTTTAAATCAGTGTATCCATAACGGATTTGGTCTTCATACATTTAAAGAAGAGTTAACCGGTCCGGAATATGCAGCTCGTTTTATCGATCAGGCAGCTGAGTTAAATATCGAGTATAAGTTACATACAATGGTATGTGATATTTCTAAAGATAAAGTAGTAACCGTAATGAACCGCGAAGAAGGTATCGTTATGTATCAGGCAAAGGCAGTGATCTTAGCGATGGGATGTCGTGAACGTCCTCGTGGAGCCCTGAACATTCCAGGATATCGTCCAGCAGGTATCTACTCTGCAGGTACCGCACAGAGACTTGTTAACATGGAAGGTTTCATGCCTGGTAAAAAGGTTGTGATCTTAGGTTCTGGTGATATCGGACTGATCATGGCAAGACGTATGACATTTGAAGGAGCAGAAGTTAAGGTCGTAGCAGAAGTTATGCCTTACTCCGGCGGCTTAAAGAGAAATATCGTACAGTGTCTTGATGATTATGACATTCCACTGTTATTAAGCCATACCGTAATCGATATCGAAGGAAAAGACAGACTGACAGGCGTAGTGATCGCAGAAGTTGGTCCGGACAGAAAACCAATCCCTGGAACAGAAGTACATTACGATTGTGATACACTTCTTCTTTCCTGTGGTCTTATTCCTGAGAACGAATTATCAAAACAGGCTGACGTAGCAATGAACCCTGTAACAAATGGTCCGTTAGTAGACGAAAGCCTTGAGACAAACATCGATGGTGTATTTGCCTGTGGTAACGTACTGCATGTACATGACCTTGTTGATTACGTTTCAGAAGAAGCAGCAACAGCAGGTAAGAATGCAGCACTTTATGTAAAGAACAACTGTGGCAAAGATGCACAGAAATCTGATAAAGTAGTAGAAATTAAAGCAATCGATGGTGTTCGCTACACAGTACCAAGCACGATCCATGTAGATAACATGGCAGACCTTCTGACGGTACGTTTCCGTGTAGGCGGCGTATTTAAGAACAGCTATATCAGTGTATACTTAAATGATGAAAGAGTACAGCATCGTAGAAAACAGGTTATGGCTCCAGGCGAGATGGAACAGGTTATCTTAAAGAAGAAAGATCTCGAAGCATATGAAGGTCTTGAGACCATCACTGTAAAGATTGAGGAGGAGTAGTATCATGGAAAAAAGAGACTTAACATGTATTGGATGTCCTCTTGGATGCCAGATTACAGTTACAATGGAAAACGGTGAAGTAACAGATGTAAAAGGTAATACTTGTCCTCGTGGAGATAAATATGCAAGAGAAGAAGTAACAAACCCAACACGTGTAGTTACATCAATCGTTAAGGTAGAAGGTGGAAACCTTGCCGCTGTATCCGTAAAGACAAAAGACGTTATTCCAAAAGGAAAGATTTTTGATATTCTTGATGAAATCAAACCGGTCGTAGTAAAAGCACCAGTTAAGATTGGTGATGTCATTGTTCCGAACGTAGCAGGAACAGGTGTTGATGTAATTGCAACAAAGAATATCCAGGCGGTATAAAGTACTGGATTAAGACAGACGAAAAATGAAATAGCCCCACCATATCAGATGTAAAGATAATCGCAGCGTAGAAAATGCCTGATCGCATTTTTACTTGCTCCGACATTACATCTGGTATGGTGGGGCTTTTTTATGCTATGAATTTTCTAATTTTGTAAGTTGAATTAAAGATACAAGATTAATTAATGATTCACCAGGGACAGTGCCCTGTTTGCGATATGGGAAAAGTTTGTTATTCTGGGTAATAATTGTTCTGTTTTCATTAGGACCTTCCTGAATATCAACATCAATACCAAAATAAATGGCACTCATGACGGCATTGACACCTTTTTCATGAATGAGTTCTTCCCATCTTGAAATCAAGTTGTTCATAGTTAAATATAAACCACATTTTTTGTAATTGTTATCTTGCAAAAGTTGGTATGTAAAGACAAAAAAATTTCGTATATGATAAAAACAACAACAGGTAAAATGCATGGAGGATAGATGATGAAAAAAATAATGGACAATAAAAAAACACTGGTACAAGATATGCTGGAAGGATATGTAAAAGCATTTCCAAGAAGAGTTCGGTTATTAGGAAATCATATTTTGTTACGAGCAAAAGAGAAAGATTTGTCAAAAACGGCCGTAATAATTGGAAATGGAAGTGGGCATGAGCCGGCAATGATTGATTTAGTGGGGGAGGGACTTTTTGATGCCAATGTATGTGGAAAAATTTTTGCGGCACCCTCACCAATGGAAATGATGGATGCACTAAAGGAGCTTTCAAAGAATGGTCATAAAGAAATTCTTATATTAGTTTCCTCTCATGCAGGAGATATTTTGAATGCAAAGATGACATTAATGTTGGCAAAAGCAGAAGGAATCAAAGCGGATATGGTTGTCTTGTGGGACGATATTTCCAGTGCACCAAAAGGTATGGAACAAGAACGAAGAGGTACAGCAGGATTATTTTTTGCATATAAAGTTGTCTGTTCAGCAGCAGAAGATGGAATGAAAATGCATGATCTAATTGTATTGGCTGAAAAAACAAGAGATAACACAAGGACATTGAGTGTTGCTATTAAAAGTGGTACACATCCGGAGACTGGACTTCCTACATTTGAGTTACCAGAAGATGAAATTGAAGTAGGGATGGGAGTACATGGAGAAGCAGGAACAGGAAGAATGAAACTTCCAACTGCAAAAGATCTGACAGAGTATATGATGGAACAAATTCTTGCAGATAAACCTTTTATATCAGGTGATAAAGTCGGTGTTCTCGTTAATAATGCCGGGTCTATGACTAGAATGGAATTAATGATTATATATAGACATGTAGTCCGTATTATGGAAGAAAAAGGTATTGAAATTGTAAGAAACTGGGTTGGGACATATGTTACAACACAGGAAATGGCCGGATTTTCGATTGCAGTCTGCAAAATGGATGACGAGATTTTAAAATATTATGATTATAAAGTGGACAGTCCGCTGTTCTAGAAAGGAATGCATATGAAAGTAAAAGTAGGATTTCTCGCTTGTCATAGTGAAAATTATTTTGCTATGGAAAATAATGTGATAGAACATTGCCTGCAAGGTGTAATGGAACTTGCCAATACTATGGATGTGGAAATTGTTTCTTATCCACCTATAATGGATGCAGGGGGAGCAAAAAAAGCGAAAGAGTTTTTTGAAAAAGAAGAAATTTCTTATCTACTTCTTTTAAATGCTGCATTTTCTACAGGCGATATTATGATGGAGTTTGAAAACTGGAAAACGCCGCTGGGAGTATGGGCGGTTCCTGATGGAAAAGATGAGGGAGATATTGAGTTAAATGCAACTGTTTGCGGTAATATGTACATTAGCATTGCGCAAAGAACATTTCAGACACCCAAAAAAGTGAAGTGGTTTTATGGGTATCCAGAGCAGGAACAATTAAAAAAACGACTTACTGTTACCTTTCAGGCATTACGAGGTTTGCAGGTGATTCGTCATGGAACTATTGGTGTTCTGGGAGAAATTGCACCTACATTTTTTAATTTGGCTAATAATGAACAATATGCTTCTTCATTGGGATTATCGTTTATACATTTGACAATGGAAGATTTTATGAGAGAGGCAAAAAAGGTAAAGAAAGAAGAAATTCTTAATATGAAAGAAGAAATTCTGGCATCAGCGCAGGATTGTACAAAAAATCATTGGAAGCAGGAGCAAAAGTTCTGGTCACTATGATAAAACTGACAGAACAATATAATGTTTCTGCCTGGGCTGCCAGTTGCTGGCCGGATTTTCAAGATTATTTTTCTATTGTTCCTTGTGTTCCATTTACGTTGTTGGCAAAAATTAAAGGAGTACCTGTTGCATGTGAAGGTGATATTGGTGGTGCAATTTCCTTATTAATCGCAGGAGCAATTGCAGAAAAAAATCCGACATTGATGGATCTCGCAGGGTTAAATTTTGAAAAGAATCAAATGCTTTTGTGGCATTGTGGTATTGGATCTGTTGATTTGCAACCAGAGACAGGAGTATCTATTATTCCACATCCTATGCTTGATCGAAGAAATCCAGAAAGAGAATATATGGGATTGACTTATGATTATGCCTTTCGGGAGACACCAGTGACAATTCTTAGATACAGTAACAATGAGAAAATATTTGCGGTAGAAGGAAAAGTATATGCTAATCAGAAAGGATATACCGGAACACGTGGGTATATTACAGATTTTTTTAGTAGAAAACATCCCGTTTTTTTGGAAGATATCATAGAAACCCTTATGAGTCAGGGTGTAGAGCATCATTTAATTGTTGTCCCGGGTAATATTGAAGAAGCCCTGCATGAATGTGCGGTTCTAAGTGGAATTGCATGGATGAATATGGAAACATATTCTAATGGGTTATGAAGGGAGCGTATTATGGATAAAAAATTAGAAAAAATAAAAAGTATGGTTAATGAAAAAGGGATTTTTCATATTTTTGCTATTGACCATCGAGATGTTTTTGTTAAGTGTTTGGAAGACAATGTGGGACATGATGTGACACCTGAAGAAATTACGGAGGAGAAAAATCGACTGATGGAAGCGGTGTCTGAGGTGACTGGAGGATATCTGATTGATCCTGTATATTTTGTAAAAGAGGGACATCTAGATGCCAGATTATCGGGACATCCGTTTATGATGGGAGTAGAAAATAGTAATTATGATATTTCCTGTGTGGACGATAACTATCTTTATTCAGATATTTCGGTGCATCAAATTTGGAAAATGGGCGGTTCTATGGTTAAACTTTTTGTATATTATCATCCGCATATGGAATTTCGGCATAAAATTCTTGAAATTATCCATCAGCTAGAAGCAGAGTGTAAAAAATATGATATGCCATTTTTGTTGGAACCAATTATATATAGTGAACACCCACTTGATCCGGAAATTCGTCTATCTTTAATGAAAGAAATGTTAGAGCAGTTGAAGAAAGTACAAGTTGATATCTATAAATTAGAGTTTCCTGGTGATGTTGTAGTATATGATGATGAAAAGAATATAGAAATATGCAGGGAAATTGGAAAGTTGATTCAAACGCCCTGGATTGTTTTAAGTTCTGGTGTCAGTGTGGAAGTTTTTACAAAACAACTTGCATTGTCTGGAAAATCCGGTGCCTGTGGGTATGCTGTCGGTAGAAGTGTATGGGGTAAATATCCGGGGACAGACAATAAAAAAATGAAAGAAATGGCACATATATTATCAGAATTTGTGGCATGTGCCAATAAATATTGTAAACCATGGAATGAAAAATGACAGGGAGGTTACGATGAAAATAGGATTACACTTATCAATGCTGTGTAAAAATTGGACCGATGATACTTCTGTTTACCTGGAAGAATTAAAGAAAGAAGGATTCCAAGGGGTAGAAATCTCTTTATATGGTACGACACCAGATCGTTTAACTAAAGTATTTTCAAAGGCAAATTCACTGGGGTTGAATATATTTTGTGGAACAGGAGTAGATGGAGAACATGACCCTTCCAGTGAAGAGCCAAATATCAGAAAAAATGCATTGCAGTATTTGAAAAACTGTATTGATATTGCTGCTCAGGGAAATGCCTGTGCAATTAATGGAGTTTTATATGCACCCTGGCAGGCATTTTCAGATATTCCAAAAGAAAAACGATGGGAAAATAGTGCACAGGTATTACGAGAAGCAGCAGAATATGGGGCAGAAAAGGGGATTGATTTGCATGTGGAAGTAATCAATCGATTTGAAAGTGACTTTATGAATACGTTGGAAGAGGGAGCAGCTTTTTTGGAAAAAGTAAATCATGCTCATGTGAAGTTGTTAGTAGATACATTTCATATGAATATCGAAGAAGATAATATGTTTACATCGATAAAAAAATATATTTCCAAGATTGGTTGTATCCATATCTGTGAAAATCATCGAGGTGTTCCAGGAACTGGGCATATTGATTGGAAACAGTTGATAGAAACGTTAGAAGAAGTTGGATATGATGGCTTTCTGGAAATGGAAACTTTTACAGAAAAAGGGACAGAGGTCGCAAGAGGAATGGGTATCTGGAGACAAATTGGAAAAGAAACTCCTTTAGAGGAAGCAAAAAAAGGAATTCATTTTTTGAAAAAGACAATGAAACAGGAGGTATAGATATGAATCGGTATATTATTATGGCAAAGAAACTGGCAGATCGATTTGAAAAAGAAACGCTGTATTTATGCGATCTGGATCGAAAAGCAGGGGATGGGGATCATGGTATCACTATTGCCAGGGGCTTTGAAGAAGCCTATAACCATGTGTCAAAATTACCGGAAGAGACATCTGCTTCTGAAGTATGTAAAGAAATTGGATATGGTATGTTACGCTCTATGGGAGGAGCCTCTGGTCCGATTTTTAGTACCTTTTTTATTCAGGCATCTATTGTATTGAAAGGGAAAGAAGGGTGGGATGTTGCTTCATTTGTGGAGACAGTGCATGCCACAATAGAAGGTATCCGTGATCTTGCCGGTACAAAGAGAAATGAAAAAACGATGTTGGATGCTATGTATGGAAGTGCGGATGCATTGGATGAGGGAAATCCATCAACATTGGAAGAGGCAGTTAAACTTGCTTATGAAGGAGCAAAAAAAGGGGCAAATAGAACAAAAGAAATGGTTGCAACAAAAGGAAGAGCAAAGTTCCTTGGTGAACGTTCAAAAGGATTCATGGATGCCGGAAGCTGTTCTATTTCTTTTATATTTGAAACTATTGCAGAAATTTTTGGAGGAGATCAATGAAGGTAATATTAGATTGCGACAATACAATGGGGGTAAGGAAAAGTGATGTTGATGATGGATTGACATTTGCATATCTATATGCTCATCCAGATGTAGAAGTACAGGGAATTACATGTACATTTGCCAATAATAACGAACATGTGGTTTACTATAATACATTACAGATGATGGAAGATTTAGAAATTACAGATGTTCCGGTGCTGAAAGGAGGAAGAACCCCAGGAGCTTATGATAGTGAGGCTGTAAACTTTCTTGTTGATACTGTAAATAAAAATCCTGGTGAAATTACAGTTATTGCTATTGGTTCTATGTGCAATATTGCCGGGGCATATACAAAAGATCCTGAATTTTTTGAAAAAATTCATCGTCTTATTGTAATGGGGGGGATTTTAGAACCGCTGTATTTAAATGGTGTGTTATGTAATGAACTGAATTTTACAGTGGATTCAGAATCAGCAGCAAAAGTTATTTACAATTGTCCCAAAGTATCTTTGTTGACTGCACAATGCACTCAAGATGCGGTGTATCATCTGGAAGATTTAGAAGAAATGTTAGATATGAATTCTAATTTTATGCGTTGGAGTCGACCAATTTTAAAAGATTGGATTGTAAGAAAGACAAAAGATTATGGCAATCGTCCGGTGTTTATTAATTGGGATTTATGTACGGCAATTTATCTTACAAATCCGGAATTCTTTACTACAGCAAAACAGCGAGTGGTAAAACATGCAGAGAATATGAAAAAAGGTTGGATACAGTTAGATTCCGATCATGTATTTGCAGATGAAGAGGTAAATATCATCGATATTCCAGATAAAATTATCAATTTAGATGCTTTTAATAAAAAATTTTATGAAATGATGAGCAAAATGCGATAAAAAGGAGTTACCAATGCGAAAAGAATTCAATTATTTTATGCCAACAAAGATAGTTTTTGGAAATGGTTATATAGATAAAGTCGAAGAATATATAAAAAAATATGGAATAAATAAACTGTGTCTGATTACAGATTCATTTTTGGCAGAAACATCATTTGGACAGAAACTCATTGAAAGTATCAATGGAGTAAAGGTATTTACTGAAGTGGAAATAAATCCCGGAATACAATCGATTAATGCTTGTGCACAAAAAATAAAAGAGTGGGATTGCGACGGCATTATTGCATTGGGAGGAGGGAGTAGCATAGATACTGCCAAGGCAGCAAGTGTTTGTGCTCTTTCTGGAGAAAGTATTCATAAATATCTGGATGGAAATCCTGACAAGATAGAAATTAAGAATACTCTTCCTGTTATTGCCATTCCAACTACATCCGGTACTGGCTCAGAAGTAAGCCAGTATGCCGTCATTACAGATGAAAAATCATTACGGAAAGATTCTATTACTTCTGAACATATTTATCCGAAGGTAGCTATTGTTGATCCTGTATTAACAACAGGATTATCAGTAAGATTAACTATTGATACAGGACTTGATGTGTTAAGTCATGCAATGGAATCCATGTTTTCTAAAATTAGGAATTCCTTTACGGAGATATTGGCATTGGAAGCAATACGAACGGTATTTCAGTGGTTACCTGTTTGTGTAATGGCTTTTGCCTCTACGTTAGCTGGTATAGCCATGAGTCATTGTTGTGGAACATTACCACATGGGTTGGGATGTCCTCTTTCCGGTCATTTTGGAGTACCACATGGACTAGCTGTTGGTGTTCTTCAGAAATATGGTATTTTATCTATGGGGCATACCTGCGATGATGAGTGTCAACGAATTATTTCTTTTGTGAATCCAGAAGAAAATTGTAAGAGAGAAGAATCTGGAGAAATACTATTACAAATGATAGATGAATTATTTAATACCATTGGATGTGAAAAAGATTTAAAGGAATATCATCTGGATGAAGAGGGGATTGAGCGAATGGTAGAAGATGCCGTTATTCACGGATGTACAGGACTTCATCCAGTGGAAATAACAAAAGAAGATATAAGAAATATTTATTACAAATTAAAAGGGTAAAGTATCCCAAATTGTGTAATTGCAAAGAACAATCTTTGGTATGTTCTATTAAGAGAAAACATATTAAAATACTATTAAAGGAAAGAAAAATAGAAGGAGAATCGGCATGATTACCGACTTTTTAAATGAAAAAACAATCCAATTAAAAGTAAAAGCAGCAGATAGGGAAGATGCTATTCGAAAAGCAGCAGCTTGTCTGGTAGAAGAAAAAAAAATTAAACAAGATTATATAGAGCAAATGATAGAAGCTTTACATAAATTTGGACCGTATATCGTGGTAATTCCCGGCATTGCATTAGCACATGCGGAAGCAGGTAGTACGGTGATGGAAGAATGTATGAGCATGATGACATTAAAAGAGCCAATTGCCTTCCAATGATCCGGTTAGTGTAGTGTTTGTCATTGCTTCTAACACAAAAGATAAACATCTGGAAGTTTTGATGGATATGTCAAAACTTTTGATGAAAAAAGAATTCATTCAATTACTAAATGAAAGCGAAGATGTCAATGGAATCTTAAATTATTTTAAAATAGAGGAGGAGAAAAAATGAAAGATTTAAACATTATGACAGTATGTGGTTTTGGGATTGGAAGCTCACTGATTTTAAAAATGACAGTGGATTCTGTTCTTGAAAAAAATGGTATTCATGCTAATACAGAGCCACATGATGTTACCAGTGTAACAGACCAGGGAGTGGATTTATTATTAGTATCCAATGAATTATATCCACAGGTAAAAGACAAGGTATCCTGCCCGATTCTGATTATTGAGAATTTTGTGGATGAGGCAGAAGTTGAAGAAAAATTACTGCCAAAAGTAAAAGAACTGGCGGGAGAATAAATAAGATTATTGAGAGAAAGTAAATGAAAAAGTCAAAG
>OAUV01001578.1_pt1 | contig 11687 bp, 11 predicted proteins | sample 1516841 | NCBI WGS metagenome assembly OAUV01 (sample SAMEA2580044, study PRJEB22360) | human gut metagenome | biome: human gut; feature: human-associated habitat; material: faeces | place: Denmark | collected 2008/2010 | reverse complement strand
GTCTGCGGCTGCGCCTTCATCGCCATGCTGGGCCTCATGACGGCCATGACGCTTCTGGGCTGGTTCCCGCTGGGCGTCTTCCCGGCGGCGCTGGCCGGGGCCTTGATGGCCTTTCTGCTCTGGAACTTTTATCCCGCAAAGCTCCGCCCCGGCGCGGTGGGATGCCAGTTCCTGGCCGGTGCGCTGGGCTGTGTGCCCCTGAGCATCGGCTGGGCCGGGCGGGCCCCGCCCCCGGCGCTCTTCGGATGGAGGGCGGCATGGTGGCGTTGCAGATCGTCGTATGGAAGGCCTCCGGCGGGCGGCGGCAGCTGTTTGGCACTGCGCCGCTCCACCGCTGGCTCGAGAAGCGGGGCTTTGACCCGGTGAATATCTTTTATATCTTTGGAGTTCTGGCCCTGCTGGGCCTCGCGCTGACCTTGCAGGCGGCGCGGGCCAGCTGAGCGGCCCATAAGGAGGGAGTGCGGATGGCGACCATCCGAAGAAAAAAGTCTGAGCCGTTTGCCATCGTCCAGAAAGACCCCGGCCCATGGCCGCAGGTGCTCATCAACTGGCTGGCGACGCTGGCGGTCATCATCGTGTTCGGGCTGATCATGCTGTTCAGTGCCAGCTACACCACGGGCTATCTGCGGATGGGGGACAGCTTCTACTACATCAAGTCCCAGATGTTCTGTCTGGGGCTGGGGCTGGGGGCGATGCTGCTCTTCTCCCGCATCGACCACCGCTTCCTGCGCAGGCTGGTCTGGCCGGGCTATTTCATCTGCATCCTCATGCTCATCGCGGTGCTCTTCAGTGCGCCCCTGAACGGCTGCCGCCGCTGGCTGCGTGTGGCCGGTGTCACGGTTCAGGTGTCGGAGATCGCCAAGTTCGAGATGATCCTGCTCACGGCCCATCTGGCCGCGAAAGCGCCCCATCTGGAAAAGCTCGACCCCTCCTCGCCCCGCCGGGTCCCGGTGCGGAAATGGCTCTACCAGCGCATCGTGCGGGAGCTGGTCATCCCGCTGCTGCCCCTCGTCCCGGTGGTGGGCCTGCTGGTGCTGGAGCCGCATATGTCGGGCATCGTCCTGACGACGGCCATCGTGGGCACCATCCTCATGCTGGGCGGCAGCGGCGGCGTCATCACATGGGCGTGTGCCGGCCTCGGCGCAAGCCTGCTGCAGACGCTGCTGGGGCATATCGACTCCATCCCCTACCTGCAGAGCCGCCTCGACGGCTGGACGCATGACCTTGCCAAGATGACCGACCAGACTCTGCAGAGCCTTTACGCCATCGGCTCCGGCGGCGTGACGGGCCTCGGCCTCGGCAACAGCATCGAAAAGCAGCTCTGGCTCCCCGAAAGCACCAACGACTTCATCTTCAGCGTCGTCTGCGAGGAGCTGGGCTTCGTGGGGGCTGTGGTGGTCATCCTGCTCTTCGTCCTCTTCCTCGTGCAGGGGCTGTGGATGGCGTTCCACGCCGAGAACCGCTACTGCTCGCTGGTGGGCATCGGCATCATGGCCCAGATCGCGTGGCAGGTGTTCTGCAACATCGCGGTCGTCACCAACACCCTGCCCAACACTGGCATCTCACTGCCCTTCTTCTCTTCCGGCGGCACCAGCCTCATCCTGCTGCTGGCCGAGATGGGCGTGTGACCACCACTGGGGGGGGGCGGCGAGCGCGCCCGCCTCGAGCGGGAAAACCGCCGCGCCCTGCGGGAACAGCAGGAAAAGAGACCGGATAACACCATTGTACTCAGACCCGATATGGGTCTCTGACCGTTCAAGGAGGAAATCATCATGCGTGTACTCATCGCAGCCGGCGGTACGGCCGGACACATCAACCCGGCTCTGGCCATCGCGGGAGCCATCAAAAAAGCCGACCCCGCCGCAGAGATCCATTTTGCAGGCCGGAAGGAGGGGATGGAGTACCGCCTCGTGACGCAGGCGGGCTATCCCTTCCACCACATCGAGATCACCGGCTTCCAGCGGAAACTCTCCCTCAACAACATCAGACGGAACCTCATCACCCTCTGGAATCTGGCCCTTTCCGGCCCGAAGGCCAAGGCGATAATGAAGGAGGTCCAGCCTGATCTTGTCATCGGCTGCGGCGGCTATGTCTCCGGCCCGGTGGTGCGCTGCGCCGCCAAGAAGGGCATCAAGACCGCCATCCACGAGCAGAACGCCTTCCCCGGTGTGACCAACAAGCTGCTGGCCCCCGATGTGGACATCGTCTTTGCCGCCGTGCCCGCCGCTGTCGAGAAGCTGGGCGCTCCCGAAAAGACAAAGGTGGTGGGCAACCCGGTCCGGCCCGAAGTGTTCGAGAAGGCCGGGGAGCGGGACGCCATCCGCGCCCAGCTGGGCGCAGGCGACCGCACCGTGATCCTCTCCTTCGGCGGCAGTCTGGGCGCGCGCCGGGTCAACGAGGTGGTGGCCGACCTCTGCGCATGGGAGCAGAAGGAAAATAAGCCTGTGCTCCACATCCACGCCACCGGACAGTACGGCGTGGAGCTGTTCAAAAACCTTGAGAAGGAAAAGGGCTTCGCCCCCGGCGAGAGCCTTGAGGTGAAGGAGTACATCAACAATATGCCCGAGCTGCTGGCCGCTGCCGACCTCGTCATCAGCCGTGCCGGTGCTCTGACGCTGGCCGAGCTGGAAGCCGAGGGCCGTGCCGCCGTCCTCATCCCAAGCCCCAATGTGGCCGAGAACCACCAGTATTACAACGCCATGGAGCTGCAGAAGGCCGGGGCCGCTGTGGTCATCGAGGAAAAGGACCTGACCGGTGAGAAGCTCATCTCCACCGTCTCCGGTCTGTTGTCTGAGCCGGGCAAGCTGGCGGCGATGGGCCGGAATGCCCGCAGCCTCTCGGTGGACGACAGCCTCGACCGCATCGTGGACGCCCTGCTCAAGCTGGTCAAAACCCCGTGATTGATTCAACGGCCCTCTTGTGATAAAATCAGACGGAAAGGAGGCAGCGCCGCACCATGACCCAGAACCGAAATGACCGCCGTGCCGGGCCGCAGAGCAGCGCCCGGCCCCGCAGGCCGCAGACCCAGAACGGCTCCCACAGAGCCTACGACTGGACACAGGACCGGCGAGCCTCCGCCCCGCAGCGCCGCACCCGGCCGCAGGGCTATCAGGAACAGACGCTGGACTTCTCCGGCGGGGATGGGAGCTTCGAGCACTACGGGGACAACAGCATCCAGTTCCCTCAGCAGACGGCCCGCCGCCCCAACGGCCAGAGCCGGGCAGGACAGGCCCGCCGTCCGGCCCGGCCGCAGGGCCAGAGGCCTCGCCGCCAGAACACACAGCCATATCCCCGCAGCGGCCAGCGGCCCGGCAGCGCACAGAGCAATGGCCGCCCCCAGAGCGGCGGGCGCTACCGCCCCACCGAAGCGAACCTCCGCAGCCCGGCCCGGCGGGAGGGCAAAAAGAAGCGCCGCCTGACCCGGGCCGCCATCCGCCGCCGCAGGGCCATCCGCCGCCTGACTGCGCTGGCGCTGCTGCTCTGCGTCATCGGGGTGGGCGTCTACCTCACTGTGACCATGCTTTTCAAGATCAACACCCTGCAGGTGGTGTCCGACGGAGCAGTGGTGAGCGAGGTGGGCGGCTATTCCAGCGCCGAAATTCTGGAAGCGCTGGGAGTCCACGCCGAGGAGAACATCTTCAGCTTCGACCCGGCAGAAAAGTCCGCCGCGCTGGAACGGCAGTTCCCGCTGCTGGAGAACATCCATGTGGAGCGGGATTATCCCAACACGGTGGTGGTGCGGGCCGATGCGGCCACCGCCGCCTACGCCATGCAGACCTCCGGCGGCTGGCTGAGCCTCTCCGCCGGCCTGAAAATTCTGGATAAGACCGCCGCCCAGCCGGAGCTGCCCGTCCTCTACGGCGGCGAGCCGGAGTCTGCGACGCCGGGCGTCCAGCTGGAATTTGCAGCGGATCCGCCGGCAGCGTCGGACAGCGCCGCGTCCAGTGAGGCCGCAGCCCCCGCCGATAAGCGCCTCGACTCCCTGAATACCCTGCTGACCGCGCTGGACAGCAGCGGTCTGGGGGCGGACGTCACCCGCATCGAGTTCGAAGACCCTGAGCAGATGGCGTTCCTGTATCAGGGCCGCATCAGCGTGCTTCTGGGTACCCTGAACGAGCTGGACTATAAGCTCCGGCTGGCAAAATACGTCCTGCTGGACGAGGACGGCAAGGGCTGCTCGCCCACCGACACCGGGATGCTGGACCTGAGCCACCTGAGCGCCTCGTCCACCCGCAAATTCCGCTTCGCACAGGGAGAGCCGACTCTGCCCTCGGGCTATATCGCCCCGGTGCAGGCCGAGGCCCCGGCACAGACAGAGCCTCAGCCGGAGGAAGCCTCCGACCCCGAACCTGACACGGAGGGCGCGAACGCCGCGCCTGCCGATGAACCCACTGCCGCAGCGGCAGAACAGCAATAAGGAGCATCTGAACCATGAAACTGGAACAACTGTTGGAGGGCGTGCCCTATACGCTGGTGCAGGGCAGCCTTGAGCTTGACATCGAGGACATCATCTACGACAGCCGCAAGGCGGCCCCGGGGCGGCTCTTCGTCTGCATCGTGGGCACCCAGCGGGACAGCCATGACTATGCCGCCCAGTGTGCGGCCGAGGGGGTCACGGCGCTGGTCGTCCAGCACGACATCGACCTCTCTGCCGTCCCCGGCGTCACTGTGCTGAAGGTGGAGAGCAGCCGCTATGCGCTGGCCCTCATGAGCGGCAATCTCTTCGGCAATCCCTCCCGCCGGATGACCATGATCGGCGTCACCGGCACCAAGGGCAAGACCACCACCACCCATATGATCAAGAGCGTGCTGGAGGCCGCAGGCCGCAAGGTGGGCATGATCGGCACCAATGGCATCTACTTCCTCGGCCATCATCAGGAGACGGCCAACACCACCCCCGAGAGCTATGAGCTGCAGAAGACCTTCCGGGAGTTTCTGGACGCGGGCTGCGACACGGCTCTGATGGAGGTGTCCAGTCAGGGCCTCATGATGGACCGCGTGGCGGGCATCCACTACGACATCGGCGTCTTTACGAATCTCTCGCCCGACCACATCGGCCCCGGCGAGCACAAGACCTTCGAGGAGTACCGCAGCTGGAAGGGACAGCTCTTCCGACGCTGCACCACCGGCGTCGTGAACATCGACGACGAGAACACCGAGGCCCTGCTGGAAGGCCACACCTGCAAGCTGGTGACTTACGGCTGCGATGAAAAGGCCGACTACCGCGCCGGGACGAACTTCCTGCGCACCCACGACTTCCTCGGCGTCCAGTTCCATGTCTCCGGCAAGGACGATATGGACGTCAGGGTCAATATGCCCGGCGAGTTCAGCGTCTACAACGCGCTGGCTGCCCTCACCGTGGGCAAGGTGCTGGGCCTGCCGGATGAGGCCATCCACGAGGGCCTGAGCCGCTGCGTGGTCAAGGGCCGCGTCGAGCTGGTGCCCATCAGCAGGAAGTTCACCATCCTGCTGGACTACGCCCACAACGAGGTCTCCACCGAGAGCCTGCTGACCACCCTGCGGGCCTACAAGCCCCACCGCCTCGTGGTGGTGTTCGGCTGTGGCGGCAATCGCTCCAAGCTGCGCCGCTACGGCATGGGTGAAATCTGCGCCAAGATGGCTGACTTCTCCATCCTCACCGAGGACAACAACCGCTTTGAGAAGGTGGAGGACATCCTCGCCGACATCCGCGTGGGCATGAACAAGGGCAACCCCGACGCCAAATTCGTGGAGATCCCCGACCGCCTCGATGCGCTGCACTATGCCGTGGACCATGCACAGGAGGGCGACCTCATCGCCGTCATCGGCAAGGGCCACGAGACCTACCGCGACCGCGAGGGCGTCAAGACCCCCTTCCTCGAGCGGGAGCTGCTGGAAGAGTATGCCCAGCAGATCGGCCTTGAGTAAACTGTAATATTTGGACATAAAAATACCGGCTGTGCAGCTGCACAGCCGGTATTTTTTTGGATTCCGGAGGGAGTTAATTCTTCTCGGCCAGCGCCTTCTGCGCCTTTTCCTCGGGGATGAGGTTGGTCATGCTCTTGAGGCTGATGCCGATGGTGGAGAGGTTGTGCAGCATGGCCGAAGAGGCAGGCTGCAGGATGCCCAGAGCACCCAGTGCGATGAGGGCAGAGTTGAAGGTCAGCACAAAGCGGTAGTTGGCGCTGACGCGGCGCTGCAGGGAGTTGGCGATGGTCTTGAGGATGACCAGCTCCTCGAGGCTGTCGGCCTTGATGGTCACATCCGCGATCTCGCGGGCGATGGCAGCGCCGGAGTTGATGGCGATGCCGACATCGGCGGCGGAGAGGGCGGGGGAGTCGTTGATGCCGTCACCGATCATCACGACGGTGTGGCCCTCGGACTTGGCCTTCTGAACGAAGGCGGCCTTGTCCTCGGGCAGCACCTCGGCGAAGAAGCGGTCCACGCCCACCTGCTTTGCGATGGCGGCGGCGGTGCGCTCGCTGTCGCCGGTCATCATGACCGTGCTGGTGATGCCGAGGCTGCGCAGGGCGCGCAGCACACGGGCGGCTTCCGGGCGGAGCGGGTCGGCGATGCAGATGACGCCGGCCAGACGACCCGAGGCAGCCAGATAGAGGTGGGAGTATTCCGGCTCGAGGTCGTCGAACTTCTGGCGCTCCTCCTCGGGGATGATGCAGTGCTCGTCCTCAAAGACGAAGTGATGGCTGCCGGTGACGGCCCGGGCGCCCCGGCAATGCCGATGACGCCCCGGTCGCCGCTGACCCGGCTGGCGATGCCGTGGGCCACGATATATTCCACCTCGGAGTGCATCTCCTCGTGGGAGATGCCGCGCTCCTTGGCTTCCCGGACGACGGCGTTGGCCATCGAGTGGGGGAAATGCTCTTCGAGGCAGGCGGCCAGCTGAAGGACTTCGGCCTCGGTACGGCCGGAGAAGGGCACGACCTTGACCACCTTGGGGGTGGCGCGGGTCAGGGTGCCGGTCTTGTCGAAGACGATGGTGTCGGCCTTGGACAGGGCCTCAAGGTATTTGCCGCCCTTGACGGTGATGTGGCTTGCGCCGCACTCCCGCATGGCGGACAGGACAGCCAGCGGCATCGAGAGCTTGAGGGCGCAGGAGAAATCCACCATCAGGCAGGAGATGGCACGGGTGGCGTTCCGGGTCAGGGCATAGGTGACGATGGTCGCGCCGAGGCACCAAGGCACCAGACGGTCGGCCAGAGCCAGTGCACGGTTCTCGGTGCTGGACTTGAGCTTCTCGGACTCCTCGATCATGGCCACGATCTTGTCGTAGCGGTTGGTGCCGCCCTCGGCCTTGGTGGTCAGGACGCATTCGCCCTCCTCCACCACCGTGCCGGCGTAGACGGTGGCACCGGTGATCTTCCGCACCGGCATGGATTCGCCGGTCAGCGCGGCCTGATTGACCATGGCCTCGCCCTCGATGACGGTGCCGTCCAGCGGGATCATGTTGCCGGAGCGGACGACGATCTCGTCGCCGGGATGTACCTTGGTCAAGGGCATCAACACCTCGGTGCCCTGTGCGCGCACCCAGACCTTATCGACGTTCAGGGCCATGCTGCGGGCAAGATCGTCAAGGCTCTTCTTGCGGGTCCACTCTTCCAGCAGGGAGCCGACGTTGAGCAGGAACATGACCGAGCCTGCGGTGGCAAAATCCCTCCGTAGGATGGACACGCCGATGCTCAGGGCGTCCAGCACCTCAACTTCCAGCCTGCGCCGCCACAGGCAGCGCACACCCTTCCAGAGGAAGTGGAGGGAGCGCAGCACCGTATAGGCGGCGTCGAGGGGGGCAGGCAGGAAGAGCTTGCGCAGCCCCCGGCCCGCCACGAGGTCGTACATCTTTTCCTGATATTCCTGATTGATGCGGCGGCTGTCGGCGCTGGTGACCAGAGCGTCCAGCTCGGGGTCGTCGAAGCGGTAGCCGCTCAGGGCGGCGACGGCCGCCTTGCGGGAACCGGTGTAGCAGACGACCACGTCGCCCGTCCGCTCGTAGACCTTGGCCTTGCTGACAGCGTCGTGGTGGTTCAGGTAGGCTTCCAACACGTCGGCCCGGTGCAGCGTCATCCGCACGTTGCAGACGTGTACCCGCAGACGGCCGCGGCTTTCATGAAGAATAGTACATTTCATATCTGAATATCCTCTGCGTATTGCAAAAACAGCCACGAAAAAGAGCCGCCCGCAGGCGGTTCCCGCACCGCGGGCGGCTCAGAGGCTGTAAGATCCCTCGTTGGTCTCGGCGGCAGCAGCCTCAGCCGTGTCCTCGATGACCTCGGCCTCAGCCTTGGCAGCGCGGGCCTCGTTGATGGCCTTTGCATCCTCGAGGATGTCACCGGCCTGCTCCTGTACCTTGCTGACGGTCTCCATGGTGCAGTCCTTCATGCGCAGGACAGCAGCGGTGGTCTGGGTGTAGACCTTCTTGGCATCGCTGCTGGACAGCAGCTTGAAGCCGGCGGAGCCGAACAGGGTGCCGGCAGCGAACAGAGCGATCTTCTTCATATCGACCATAATTTATATACCTTCCTTTTATCGTACTTCACAGAGGTGTCGGGAAAGACACCGTACAAGTGTTTCTGCGGATATTATAGCGCGGATTTTGAAATTTGCAAGGTTTTTTGGCGATGTTAAGATGTATTAACTTTTTACGAGAAGTAGTTGGAGATGGCTGTCCCTTCGCGTTTTTTGTGGCAAACTACAGTTTGTATTTTCAAACAAACCGGGAATTTCAGAGAAATCTCGGCCAGAGTCTTGCGCAGGACGCTGCATCCGTTGTACAATAAACAATGTATGACCAAAAACAGCGACAGGGCGGCGCGTTCCGGCCTGTTCCAGATAAGTGAGGCAGGAAATGGAAAAGAAAGAGATCCGTGTGCTGGCGCTCGACCTCGACGGTACCCTGACCAACGACCAGAAGGTCGTTACCCCCGCCACCCGGACGGCGCTGGACGCTGCCGCCGCCAAGGGTGTGACCATCGTGCTGGCTTCGGGCCGTCCCACGGCGGGCGTGATGCCGCTGGCACGGGAGCTGGAGCTGGACAAGAAGGGCGGCTGCATCCTCTCCTACAACGGCGGCTCCATCACCGACTGCGCTACCGGCAGGACGCTCTCCAGCCAGTGGCTGGATTCAAAATATGTGCCGGCCCTCTGTGCCTTTGCCAAGGAGCAGAAGGTGGCCATCGTCACATACAATGAGCAGGGCGTCGTTTCCGAAAGCCCCGAGGACCCGTGGGCGCTGAAGGAGTGCTTCACCTGCGGGCTGCCCATGCAAAGGGTGGAGGATCTCGCCGCCTATGTGGACTACCCCATCTGCAAAATGCTCATCACCCTCGACCCCGCCCGCCGCGACGAGGTGCTGGCGGCAGGCCGGAAGGTGTTTGAAGGCCGGATCGACCTTTACCCGTCCAGCCCCTTCTTCATCGAGGCCGTGCCGCTGGGCGTCGCCAAGGACGTGAGCCTTGCGGGCCTGCTGGAAGAGATGGGCCTGACCCGCGACAACCTGATGGCCTGCGGCGACGGCCTCAACGACCGCTCCATGATCCGCTATGCCGGTGTGGGCGTGGCCATGCAGAACGCCGAGCCGCCCGTCAAGGAGGCCGCTGACTATGTGACGGAGGCCGACAACAACCACGACGGTGTGGCTGAGGCCATCGAGAAGTTCATTTTGTGAAAGGATACCAAACGCAAATGCCGCGCAACTTAGTTTTGTTCGATCTGGAGTGGAATATCGGCTATAAGCCTTTTACCTTCAATTACCATGGCGTCCAGCAGACGCTCCGGGGCGAGATCATCGAGATCGGCGCTGTCAAGATCGACGAGGACGCCAATGTACTGGATACCTTCTCCATCCACCTCCGTCCCCGCATCTTCCGCAGCCTGCAGCACCACATCGCCAAAGTCACCGGTCTGACGCAGGAGGACCTCGACAAGGGCGAACCCATCCTTCAGGGCCTCCGCCGCTTCATGAAGTGGTGCGGCCCCGATGCCGAGTTTGCCGAGTGGGGGCTGGACGATGTGCCGGTGCTCAAGCAGAACCTCTTCCTGTGCAACCTCGACGAGAGCCGCCCGACGGTCTGGTACGACCTGCAGCAGATCTTCCTGCGGGAGCATCCCCGCAAAGAGGGCGAGGGGATGAAGCTGGAGAGCGTCGTCACCCGGATGGGCATCCCGATGGAGCGACCCTTCCACGATGCTCTGTCTGACACCCTCTACACCGCCGACATCTGCCGCGGGCGGGCCCGGCGGGCCGGGCTGGCCGCTTACCCTACCGAGGACGAGACGCTGCACCAGAACCTCTGCCCGACACCGGGCGACTACCGGGATTTCAAGGTGTTCCGGGGCTATCTGGAACAGTCCACATGGAAGCTGGACCCGGTCATCGGCACGATGGCCTGCCCGGTCTGCGGCACGGCCCTGCAGCCGGACGACGTCTGGCTGAAAAAGGGGAGCAGCGGCTGGTATACCCTGTCCCAGTGCCCCGTCTGTGCGGGCAAGGGCGGCGAGGCAGGCCGGGGCGTGTTCCAGAAATACCGGATGTCCCGCCGGGACGGCCTGCACTGGGCCTTCGCCCGCTGCATCCAGATGCCGGACGATGCCTCTCTGGCCAACTGGAAAAGGCAGCGCGCCCAGTATCTGGAACGCCAGCGCATCAAGGCCGAAAAGCAGGCCGCCGAAGCGGCCCAGAATACTTAAGAATAGAAAATCGTGCAGGAAAACGAGGGCCTGTTCCGTTGTTATAGGAGAGATGAGGCTGTAAAATGGCAAAATTGCTCAGATTTTGTTCATCTCCCGGTCATAGATGATGGATATACTATGACTCAATAATGGGCGGAAGCGAAAGGAAGGGTACGGGCACGATGGGAACGATGTTCATCGACGGGATACATCAGCTGGGTACGCTGGAATTCTGGAAGACATTGCTGGACAGCTTTGAGGGGCTGGGGCCGGTGGCACCCATCCTTCTGGCAATGGTGGAGTCCATCTTCCCGCCGCTGCCTCTTATCGCCATCGTGGCCCTCAACGTCGCAGCCCACGGCGGGCTGCTGGGCTTTGTCTACAGCTGGGTCGGCGTCGCTGCCGGAGGCACGGTGGTGTTCCTGTTCTGGCGGCGGGTGGTCAAGCGCTTTTTCTGGAAGCTGGCCTCCCGCTCCGAAAAGCTGAAAAAGGCCCAGCAGTGGGTCAGCCATGTGGACACCGCCACCCTCTTCATGCTGGCGGTCCTGCCCTTCACGCCCACAGCGTTTCTGCATCTGGCTTTCGGAATCTCGGATTTTGACGAGAAGCGCTATCTGCTCACCCTTCTGGTCGGCAAGGCCGTGATGGTGGCAATGATGGCCCTCTTCGGCCAGTCGCTGGTCAGCTCGCTGCGGAACCCGGTGTACCTTATCCTCGCCATCGCCATCTGGGCCGGGATGTACTGGGTGAGCAAGAAGCTCTGCAAAAAGCACGATCTGAACTGACAAAAATGCGAAGCACTTGACTTTTTTGCAGAGAGAGCATATAATAAAACCATGAAGGAACGGATGAGTATTCCATGTGCTCACCTAAAACTCAGCAAACAGAAGCCCCACGGTATTGCAGTACCGCGGGGCTTCTGTTTTGCGGGGATCAGTGCTTACCGGCCTTGAACCATCCGCCAAGCCACTTGCAACGACGACGACCGCCGCCAGTGGCGGAAACAGGGAGGAGTTGTTGGGGCC
>OAUV01001577.1_pt1 | contig 11689 bp, 8 predicted proteins | sample 1516841 | NCBI WGS metagenome assembly OAUV01 (sample SAMEA2580044, study PRJEB22360) | human gut metagenome | biome: human gut; feature: human-associated habitat; material: faeces | place: Denmark | collected 2008/2010 | reverse complement strand
ATCGTCCTCGCCCGCGCCGGCCCCGGCGTCCGCTCCGCAGGCCCCTGCGGCAGTTCCTGCTCCCGCTGCGCCCTCGGCTGGAGTACAGACCGTGGGCCGAAGCTCGGGCATGCCTCCCCTGCCGCGTCCCTCGGCGCCGCCTCCCGGACTCGCGGGCCCCGCCGCCGGGCAGCTCGACGACGACACGCCTCCCTGGGGAGAACCCTCCGCCAGTTGAGTACGCTCCGGAGATTCCCCAGAGCGGTCCCGATCCGGACCGCTCGGAGTCTTCTCTCGACTGGCGGTCGATCATTGCAGGAGCAGGACTGACGGGACCGCTGCGCAACCTCGCCGCTTCGGCGCAGGTGCTTGAGCTCACCCGAAGCCACGTCAGGCTTCGTCTTCGCGTCGCGGCATTCGCGACCGAAACGGGCCGCGAGCTTCTCTCCCGCGCGCTTTCGTCCTATTTCGGAAGCCACTGCATGGTGGAGTTCGAGGTGGGCGACGTGGCGGGCGGCACCGTGGCCGATCAGGAGGAGCGCGAGCGCGAGGAGGCCCGCAGGGCCCTCATCGAAGGGTTCCGCAACGACCCCTTCGTGAAGCAGGTGCAGGCGCTGTTTCATGGTACGATTGACGACACTACCGTCAAGGCGAACACCGACTGACGGCTTGAATGATTTTTTGAATAAAGGAACACAATATGCGTGGATTCGGCGGCGGCATGGGCGGTCTCATGGCTCAGGCTCAGAAGATGCAGGCCAAGATTGCCAAGGTGCAGGAGGAAATCGCTGCGATGGAAGTCGCGGGTGAGTCCGGCGGCGGTGCCGTCAAGGTCGTCATCACCGGCAAGCACGAGTGCAAGAGCGTCGTGATCGATCCCTCGGTCGTGGATCCCGAGGACGTCGAAATGCTTCAGGACCTGATCCAACTCGCCTTCAACAGCGCGCAGACCCGTCTCTCCGAAATCTCCGAGGAGCGCATGCGCAAGGAAGTTCCGCTTCCTCCGGGCATGAAGCTGCCGTTCTGATCAGCCTGACACGATCCGAACGCTGACAAGCCAACAGCCGTCGATGCCGAAAGGATCGGCGGCTTTTTTCTTCAGGAGCTGCAAGATGCTGCGAATTCCACAGTCCTACATTGACGAGCTGCTTGAGGGCGACTGGGCCCTTCATGACGTCACGACCGAAGGCATGGGCCTCAAGGGCGAGTACGTCGTCACCGCCTGGCCCAAGGAGACCGGCATCGTCGCCGGCATCGAGATCGCCGAGCGCGTCTTCAAGACCGTCGGCCTCAGGACCGAGATGCTCTACGGAGACGGGGACCACGCCTTCATGCACTCTCCGATCCTCCGCGCCTGGGGCACGCCCGAGCAGCTTCACGCCACCTACAAGGTCGCCCAGTGCGTAATGGAGTACTCCACGGGCATCGCCCGCCGCACCCACGAAATGGTGAGCATCGCGCGCGACCGCTGGGGCCGCATCCAAGTGGCGGGTACCCGCAAGCACTTCCCCGGCGGCAAGATCCTCTCGATCGCCGCGCTCAGGGGGGGCGGCGGCATCATCCACCGCGCGGGCATCTCCGACTCCATCCTCGTCTTCGACCAGCACAGAACCCTCACGCGCAATCCCGTCCATGCGGTCCGCCGCCTCATGGCGATGGAGCCCGAGCGCAAGGTCTGCGTCGAGGTCGACACGCCCGAGGACGGCATGTTCTGGGCCGACAAGGGCGTGCACATCATCCAGTGCGAACGCTTCACGCCCGAGGTCCTCGCGGCCTTCGTGCGCGGGGTGAAGGCGAAGCACCCGCACGTCGTTGTCAACGCCGCAGGCGGCATCAATGGCGACAACGTGGGTGACTACGCGGACACCCGCTGCGACGTGCTGGTCACGAGCTGGCCCTATTTCGGCAGGCCCGCTGACATCAAGATGAGCTTCTCGCCCGCGAATCCCAAGCCATGAGCATCCGTCTTTCCCCAGCCGTCGAGAGTCTGGTCAAGGCCCTCGGAAAACTTCCAGGCTACGGCCCCCGGTCGGCCCAGCGCGCCGCCTTCCATCTGCTTCAGAACAGGGATGAGTCCCTCGACGAACTCGCCGCCGCCGTCGAGCGCGTGCGCCGAGGCGTCGGCCGCTGCCGCCTCTGCAACACCTTCACCGAAGGGGATATCTGCCCCGTGTGCCTTGACGAGGAGAGGGACCCTGGACTTCTCTGCGTCGTGGAGAGCACGGCGGACCAGATGGCTCTTGATGCGTCGCTCGCCTGGCCCGGCTACTACTTCGTCCTTTCGGGGCGCCTGAGCCCCGTCAACGGCATCGGACCCGCCGACATCGGCATGCCGCTCCTGCTCAAACGCGTGGGGGCGGGCGTCGAGGAAGGCGTGCTGCGCGAGGTCGTCGTCGCCATGAGCTACACGCCCGAGGGCGACGCAACCGCCTACTATCTGATCGACGCCCTCAAGAAGCGGTGGCCGCAGCTGCGCGTCACCCGCCTTGCAAGAGGCCTGCCCGCAGGCATCGAAATCGAGTACACGGACCTGAGCACGATCGCCAACGCGGTCTACGCCAGAAGGGATGCCTGAGAGGTCGTGCGAGGCCCCTCGGGCCTCCGCCCGACGGCGGCAAAACCGAGTGCATTTGTCGCCAAAAACGACCATTGTTGAACTGTTTTCGGATGAAAAGGAATTACTTTTCCTTCGTCCGATTTCGGACAATGCGACTAGGGTTTTCTGCTCAGACAAGGAGCGGAAAAGGGCTCTCCCGCCTACATAGAATGACAGGGTTCCCAAGCCCGTTTGTCGCTAACGGCTCAGCTAGACAATAGGGCAAAAAAAATAAGAGCCTCGAGACATCCAGATGCACTCTCTCTTCAAAGACCCGCGCCCCGAAGCCGCACTCATTCTTTCGGACGGCACGGTACTCCTCGGACGCAGCTTCGGTGCGAGCGTCTCCAATGTTGCCGAAGTCGTCTTCAATACGGCGATGACCGGCTATCAGGAGGTCCTCACGGATCCGTCCTATACGGGCCAGATCGTCACGCTCACGGGCGCCCACGTCGGCAACGTCGGCGTCAACGCCCAGGACCGCGAGGGCGGCGCAGCCGTTCATGCCGCAGGCCTCGTCGTCAGGGACGTTCCCGCCGTCCACTCCAACTTCCGCTCTGAAAAGTCCCTGCCCGACTACCTCGTCGAGCAGGGCGTTCCCGCGATTGCAGGCGTGGACACGCGCCGCCTGACGCGCATCCTCCGCACGAAGGGCGCCCAGGCCGGCGTGATCGTCGTCGCCCGCAACGGTGCGCTCACCGAGGACGAGATCGACGCAGGCCGCAAGGCCGTTGCCGCCTGGAAGGGCATGGCGGGCCAGGACCTTGCCAAGGTCGTCACCTGCAAGGCTCCCTATGAGTGGACCGAAGGCGCCTTCAGCATGAAGGCCGCGGACGGCAGGCCCGGCTTTGTGACGCCCGCAGAGCTCCCCGTTCACGTCGTCGCCTACGACTTCGGCGTGAAGACCAACATTCTTCGCATGCTCGTCGAACGCGGCATGCGCGTGACCGTGGTGCCCGCGCAGACGCCCGTGGAGGACGTGCTTGCCATGAACCCCGACGGCGTCTTCCTCTCCAACGGCCCCGGCGACCCCGCCCCCTGCACGTATGCCATCGAGGCCGCCCGCGAGATCATCGCGAGGAAGATTCCGCTTTTCGGCATCTGCCTCGGCCACCAGATCATGGGACTCGCCGTCGGCGCCAAGACGCTCAAGATGAAGTTCGGCCATCACGGCGCGAACCATCCCGTGGTGGATTTGCGCTCGCGACACGTGTACATTACGAGCCAGAACCATGGTTTTGCCGTGGATGCAAAAACGCTTCCCGCCAACGCCGTGCCGACACACGAATCGCTCTTCGACGGTTCGCTGCAGGGCTTTGAGCTCACCGACGCGCCGGCCTTCTGCTTCCAGGGTCACCCTGAAGCCAGTCCCGGTCCGCATGACATCGCCCCGCTTTTCGACTACTTCCGCGAACTGATCGAGAGGCACAGAGCAGCCTGACCGTCCCCTGAGCTCCGCACAGACTCAAAGAGGACCAACATGGAAAAAGCAAACGTTCTGGCCGCACTCAACGACGCACGCGATGCGCTCGACGCCCTGATCTCCAACGAGAAGACGATTGAAGCCGTCGTGGCGGCGGCAGGCCTCATGGCGGACGCCGTCGAGGGCGACGGCAAGGTGATGAGCTGCGGCAACGGCGGCAGTCTCTGCGACGCCATGCATTTTGCGGAGGAGATGACGGGCCGCTACCGCAGCAACCGTCGTCCCTACGCAGCGCTTGCGATTTCCGACGCCTCGCACATGGCCTGCGTCGGCAACGACTACGGCTACGAGGAGGTCTTCTCTCGTTATGTCGAGGCGCACGGCCGCAAGGGCGACGTGCTTCTTGCCATCACGACGTCCGGCACGAGCCGCAACATCGTCAAGGCGGCCGAGGTCGCCCGCAGGAAGGGCGTCAAGGTCGTTGCGCTCACGGGGCGCGACGAGACGCCCATCACCGAGCTTGCCGACGTGTCCATCGTGACCCCGGCGGGCCGCTGGGCCGACCGCGTGCAGGAGCTCCACATCAAGTGCATCCATATTCTCATCGAGCTCATTGAAAGGCGGCTCGACAAGCAAAACTACGAGTAAAACATGCCCAAGCGTACAGACATCAAGTCCGTTCTCATCATCGGTGCAGGCCCGATCATCATCGGTCAGGCCTGCGAATTCGACTACTCCGGCGCACAGGCCTGCAAGGCCCTTCGCGAGGAAGGCTACCGAGTCATCCTTGTGAACTCCAATCCGGCCACGATCATGACCGACCCGCAGACCGCGGACGTCACCTACATCGAGCCGATCACCTGGGAGGTCGTCGAACGAATCATCGCCAAGGAACGTCCCGATGCGATCCTGCCGACGATGGGCGGCCAGACGGCCCTCAACTGCGCGATGGACCTCGCGCGTCACGGCGTGCTCGACAAGTACGACATCGAGCTCATCGGCGCCAAGCCCGATGCCATCGACAAGGCCGAGGACCGCGAGCGCTTCAAGGAAGCCATGGACCGCATCGGACTTGAGTCCGCACGCTCAGGCGTCGCCTATTCCCTTCGCGAGGCCAAGGAGCTTCAGGCGAAGTTCGGCTTCCCGACCGTGATCCGTCCGTCTTTCACGCTCGGCGGCTCCGGCGGCGGCATCGCCCACGACATGGAGAGCTTCATCGAGATCTGCGAACGCGGCCTCGAGCTCTCTCCCACGCACGAGCTCCTCATCGAGGAGTCGCTCCTCGGTTGGAAGGAGTACGAAATGGAAGTCGTCCGCGACACTGCGGACAACTGCATCATCGTCTGCTCCATCGAGAACTTCGACCCGATGGGCGTGCATACGGGCGACTCCATCACGGTTGCGCCCGCCCAGACGCTCACCGACCGCGAGTACCAGCGCATGCGCGACGCCTCGATCGCCATTCTGCGCGAGATCGGCGTCGACACGGGCGGCTCCAACGTCCAGTTCGCCGTCAATCCCGAGACGGGCCGCATGATCGTCATCGAGATGAATCCGCGCGTCTCCCGCTCCTCCGCACTCGCCTCCAAGGCCACGGGCTTCCCGATCGCCCGCATCGCCGCCAAGCTCGCCGTGGGTTACACGCTCGACGAGCTGCGCAACGAAATCACCGGCGGCCTCACGCCCGCCTCCTTCGAGCCGACGATCGACTACGTCGTCACGAAGGTGCCGCGCTTCGCGTTCGAGAAGTTCCCTGCCGCCAACGACCGCCTCACGACGCAGATGAAGTCCGTGGGCGAGGTGATGGCCATCGGCCGCACCTTCCAGGAATCCCTGCAGAAGGCCCTGCGCGGTCTGGAGACCGGCCACAACGGCCTCAACGAAACGGGCGTCGGCATCGAGCAGCTTCGCCACGAAATCGCCGTGCCCGGCCCCGAACGCATCTTCTTCCTTGCCGATGGCATCCGCGCCGGCATGACGGACGAAGAGCTCCACGAACTCTCCGCCATCGATCCGTGGTTCCTCAATCAGGTCCGCGAGATCGTCGAGACCGAGGACAAGCTCCGCGGCAATCCGCTCTCCGCGTTCACGAAGTCCGACATGCTCTTCCTCAAGCGCAAGGGCTTCTCCGACGGCCGCCTTGCCCAGCTGACAGGCGCGAAGGAGGCCGAGGTCCGCGCCGCCCGCCTAGCGATGGGCATCCGTCCCGTCTACAAGCGCGTCGACACCTGCGCCGCCGAATTCGCGACCAACACCGCCTACCTCTACTCCACCTACGAGGAGGAGTGCGAGGCCGAACCCACCGACCGCAGGAAGGTCATGGTGCTCGGCGGCGGTCCGAACCGCATCGGCCAGGGCATCGAGTTCGACTACTGCTGCGTCCACGCCTCGAAGGCCCTGCGTGCCGACGGCTGGGAGACGATCATGGTCAACTGCAATCCGGAAACGGTGTCGACCGACTTTGATACGTCCGACCGCCTCTACTTCGAGCCCGTGACGCTCGAAGACGTGCTCGCCATCTGCGAAGTCGAGAAGCCCGCAGGCGTCATCGTCCAGTATGGCGGCCAGACGCCGCTCAAGCTTTGCCGCGCCCTCGAGGCCGCAGGCGTGCCCATCATCGGCACGACGCCCGACGCCATCGACTGCGCCGAGGATCGCGAGCGCTTCCAGCACCTGCTTCAGAAGCTCAACCTTCGCCAGCCGCCCAACCGCACGGCCCGGACCGAGGAGGACGCCATCAGGCTCGCCGCTGACATCGGCGAAGGCACCATGATCGACATGGGCGCCGTGCTCGGCGGCCGCGCCATGGACATCGTGCACACGCCCGAAGCCCTGCAGCGCTACATGAAGGAGGCCGTGTCGGTCTCCAACGAAAGCCCCGTACTTCTCGACCGCTTCCTTGACGACGCTGTTGAAATGGACGTCGACGCCGTGGCCGACGGTCATGAGGTCCAGGTCGCCGGCGTGATGGAACACATCGAACAGGCCGGCGTGCACTCGGGCGACTCCGCCTGCTCGCTGCCGCCCTACAGCCTTCCCGCCGTCGTGGTCGAGGAGATCAAGCGCCAGACGAAACTCATGGCCGAGGCGCTCAACGTGGTGGGCCTCATGAACGTGCAGTTCGCCGTCCAGCACGCGCACTCCGAAAACCCCGTCATCTACGTCCTTGAAGTGAATCCGCGCGCCTCCCGCACGGTGCCGTTCGTCTCCAAGGCCACGGGCAACCCCGTCGCCGCCATCGCCGCACGCGGAATGGCGGGCCAGACGCTCGCCGAACAGGGCGTGAACCTCGAGGTGACGCCGCGCTACGTGAGCGTCAAGGAGGCCGTTTTCCCGTTCTCCAAGTTCCTCGGCGTCGACCCGGTCCTCGGGCCGGAAATGCGCTCGACGGGCGAAGTGATGGGCGTGGGCCGTGACTTCGGCGAGGCGCTCTTCAAGAGCCAGCTCGCCGCAGGCTCCAGGCTCCCCGAACGCGGCTCCGTGTTCATCTCGGTGCGCGAGTGCGACAAGCCCAAGGCCGTCGTCTGCGCCCACCAGCTCCACCAGGCGGGCTTCCCGCTCGTGGCGACCGCGGGTACTGCTCACGTCATCCAGCAGGCCGGCATCCCGTGCCGCACCGTGGGCCGCATCGGCGACGCTGCGGGCGACGTGATCGGCATGATGGAGGCGGGCGACATCACGCTCGTCATCATGTCGGTGGCCGAGCACGAGGGCGAGCTCAACGATGCGCGCGCCATCCGCAAGCTTGCGCTGGCCAAGCAGATCACGTACTACACGACGATGGCGGGCGGTCTTGCCGCCTCCGAGGGCATCCGCCACATGCGCTCCGTGCAGGTCTACGACCTTCAGGGCCTGCATGCGGGCACGCTGCCCTGACGGATTTGCTAAACTAACGTAGCACAGACTGGGCCGCAGCGCGGTCCGGTCGTCCGGATTTTCGATGACGTCCGGCGAGCTTCGTCTCGTCGGACGTTTCCATTCATTCAGAGTTTCCTTTTTCGAGAATTAGCAACATGGTCTCGACCCGCATTCCCATCACGACCCGAGGCGCCGAAAAGCTGAAGGCCGAACTCGACTACCTCAAGAAGGTCGCCCGCCCGAACGTGGTGGCCGCCATCGCCGAAGCCCGTGAAAAGGGCGACCTTTCCGAAAACGCGGAGTACGATGCCGCCCGTGAAGAGCAGGGTCACATTGAAGGCCGCATCGCCGAGCTCGAAGGCAAGATTCCCGCCCTGCAGATCATCGATCCGAAGAGCGTCGACGCCGGCGAGCGCATCGTCTTCGGCGCCACGGTCGGCCTCTACGACGAGGATGACGACGTGAGCGTCACCTACCAGATCGTCGGCGACGACGAGGCGGACATCAAGGAAAACCGCATTTCAGTCTCCTCTCCGATCGCCCGCGCCCTGATCGGCAAGTACGAGGGCGACAGCGTCCAGTTCATGGCCCCGAAGGGACTCGTCTCCTACGAAATCGAATCCGTCGAGTACATCTGATCCGGATTCACGAAGCCCTGAATCAAAAAAAGAGCGCAGCCGTCAAGACTGCGCTCTTTTGTTCGGTGCCCTTAAGTCAGGGAGATCAGGAGCGGGAGCCCGCACCCTTCTTCGTCACACGGTTCTTCTTGGAACGGGAGCGGACGGGAATCGGGGAGGTGGCCTTCTTCTTTTCGCCCGGCTTCTTGGAGGCGACCTTCTTGGCGGGCTTCGCGACGGCCTTGAGCGGCGTGCGCTTGGCAGGGGCCGACGGAGCCTCCTTCTTGCCGGCAACGGAGGCCGTCTTCATGGAGAGGATGGCGAGGCGGGCGGCTTCATCGGGATCCTGACGCTCGCTCTCGTCGGCGGGACGCCAGAAGATGAGAAGCTTGCCGATCATCTGGACGCGGGCGGCGCCGAGCTTTTCGGCGACTTCGGCGTAGATGGACTCAAGTTCCTCGCGGTCGTCGGACGGAACGCGGACCTTGATGAGCTCGTGGTCGTTGAGGGCGCGGTCGATTTCGTGAAGAACGGCGTTGGTGAGGCCGTTGGCGCCGAGAAGGACGACCGGGTCAAGATGGTGGGCCTGGGAACGAAGGGCCAGACGCGCATCGCGCGCGAGAATGATTTCTTTCATAATAAACGGATGTGTCCCCGCGGCGCTTCAAAGGGAAGCGCTTGAAGCGGGGGGCTGATAAACAAAGTTGGCTGGGGAAAATATGCCTGTAGCAACCAAAAAACTGCGCTCCAACCGCGCCTGGATCGAACGTCACATCAATGATCCGTTCGTGAAGCGTTCCAAGGCCGAAGGATACCGAGCCCGCTCGGTCTACAAACTGACCGAGCTCGACGATCGTGAACATCTGCTTCGCCGCGGCATGACCGTGGTTGAACTCGGCGCGGCGCCGGGAAGCTGGACGCAGATCGTCCGCGAGCGTTTGTCGGACAAGGACGGCCGTGTCCAGGGCCGCATCATAGCCATGGATATCCTGCCGATGGATCCGATCGACGGCGTGACATTCCTGCAGGGAGATTTCCGTGAGCAGGAAATCGCGGACAAATTAGCAGAAATTCTTGACGGCGACAAGGTCGACGTCGTTTTAAGTGACATGGCCCCGAATCTTTCGGGCATCGCCGCTGCGGACGCCGCCCGTTCGCTGCTTCTCAACGAGCTCGCGCACGAGTTCTGTCTCGAGCATCTCAAGCCCAACGGCGTCTTCGTGACAAAGTCGTTCCAGGGGTCGGGCTTCTCGCAGTTCGTCGAGGCGCTCAAGAAGACCTTCAAGAAGGTTTACACGCGCAAGCCCGCCGCCTCTCGCGACACGTCGGCCGAAGTCTACCTCGTCGCCCGCGAGCTCAAGCCCGGCAAGTAGTCCCTGCGGCCGAAATAATCGGTCACGATTTTTCGGCTCCCCGCACAAATAGGTGCGAGCAAATGCGCGTAAGGGGGCGACATTCGCGCAGAACGAGCGGCTAAAATATGCCCATTACGCCTTTGCCGATGCCGAAAGGCTTTCGAGGCGAAGGCCTTCTTACAAGACTAAGGAAGATGACGGCGCAGGGCCCGACTGCGGCTCCGCCGTCAGGAGACATACATTGGACAACAAAATCTTCAGCCGCATCGCCGTCTGGGCGCTGGTCGGTCTGGTGCTCTTCACGGTGTTCCGCCAGTATGAAGACGCCTACGCCCCGCCGCGCGACACGATCAGCTACACGCAGTTCATGGAGGACGCCAAGGCGGGCAAGGTCCGTCGCGTCGACATCCAGGGCCGTACGCTCATCGTCACGCCCCAGACCGGCGAGGAATTCAAGCTCACCAATCCGGGCGACATCTGGATGGTGGACGAGCTCAGGAAGAGCAACGTTCAGATCTACGGCAAGGCCGAGGAGGAGCCGTCTCTTCTGACGACCATCTTCATCTCCTGGTTCCCGATGATCCTTCTCATCGGCGTGTGGATCTTCTTCATGCGCCGCATGCAGGGCGGTGCGGGCGGCGGTGGCGGAGCGTTCAGCTTCGGCAAGTCGAAGGCCCGCAAGCTTGACGAGGAAAGCAACAAGGTGCGCTTCCGCGACGTCGCGGGCTGCAACGAGGCCAAGGAAGACGTTCAGGAAATCGTGGACTTCCTTCGCGAACCCAAGCGCTTCCAGCGTCTCGGCGGCCGCATTCCGCGCGGCCTGCTGCTCGTCGGACCTCCGGGCACCGGCAAGACGCTCCTCGCCAAGGCGATCGCCGGCGAGGCGGGCGTGCCGTTCTTCACGATCTCCGGTTCTGACTTCGTTGAAATGTTCGTCGGCGTGGGCGCAGCCCGCGTGCGCGACATGTTCGAGACCGCCAAGAAGAACGAGCCCTGCATCATCTTCATTGACGAAATCGATGCGGTCGGCCGCCAACGCGGCGCAGGCCTCGGCGGCGGCAATGACGAACGCGAGCAGACCCTCAACCAGATGCTCGTCGAGATGGACGGCTTCGACTCCGGCGCCAACGTGATCGTGATCGCCGCGACGAACCGTCCCGACGTTCTCGACCCCGCTCTGCTGCGTCCGGGCCGCTTCGACCGCCAGGTGGTGGTGCCGCTGCCCGACATCCGCGGCCGCGACCAGATCCTCAACGTGCACATGCGCAAGATCCCCGTCGGCAAGGACGTCGACAGCATGGTGATCGCGCGCGGTACGCCGGGCTTCTCGGGCGCCGATCTTGCGAACCTCGTCAACGAGGCCGCGCTCTTCGCCGCCCGCCGCAACGGCCGCGTCGTGAAGATGTGCGACTTTGAAAACGCCAAGGACAAGATCATGATGGGCGCCGAACGCCGCGCCATGGTCATGAGCGAGGACGAGCGCCGCAACACGGCCTACCACGAGTCCGGCCATGCCGTCGTGGCACGCCTGATGCCCAAGTCCGATCCAGTCCACAAGGTCACGATCGTTCCGCGCGGTCGTGCGCTCGGTCTGACGATGCAGCTTCCGAAGGAAGACCGCTACGCCTACGATCGCCAGTATCTGCTCACGCGCATCGCGATTCTCTTCGGCGGCCGCATCGCCGAGGAGGTCTTCATGAACCAGATGACGACCGGCGCTTCGAACGACTTCGAGCGCGCCACGCAGATGGCCCGCGACATGGTGATGCGCTACGGCATGAGCGACAGGCTCGGGCCCATGGTCTACTCTGAAAACGAGGGCGAGGTGTTCCTCGGCCGCTCCGTGACGAAGACGACCAAC
>OAUV01001568.1_pt1 | contig 11783 bp, 9 predicted proteins | sample 1516841 | NCBI WGS metagenome assembly OAUV01 (sample SAMEA2580044, study PRJEB22360) | human gut metagenome | biome: human gut; feature: human-associated habitat; material: faeces | place: Denmark | collected 2008/2010 | reverse complement strand
TGGTTTTGGCTCTGTTGTTTGAATTTCATTTGCAACCGCTATCTTATCCCGGCTTTAACGCTAGCATGTCTGTTCCTTAAAATATCTTTTGCCATTCAAATCATATCACACTATCAGACATATTTCCATTTCGATTTACTCAGTCAAGTCACTTCGCTCAGCTACATTTCCTGTCGGCTTGCTTCTGTAACTAGTACAGCGTTTCACAAATAACTGTCTCATTCACGCAGAATGCGGATTCGAGTGTTCAGCTGAAAAAACGTAGGCGTAGCGGGCTACGTCGAGGCTTTTTCAACTGAGCAATCGGATTCGCAGGCAAGTGTATGAGGCAGTTATTTTGAAAACGCTGTACTAACATCCGGTTATTAAGAAGTCTCTTCAAACTTACCACACCAGTAACATGAAGTAGTAATATAAAAAGCTTTCGGATTTTTTCATTTGAACCGAAAGCTTTTTATTTCATCATCTTCTATTATATCTATCTTCCTGTCTAACCGGCACTCTGACCGGTACTGGTTCTGGCATCAGTCCCGGGATCAGACGATTCATAAAATCTTTGATCTTCTTCCCTGCTTTTGTATTGATCCATCTATAATACTGTTCCATTGTCATACTGTTTTACCTCCTGTTCAGGTCTCTTGTCATAAGCAGATGATCTGTATTTCCCCATCATCTCTATGTCATACTGTTCTTTTCTGACATGGCTGTATTTTATCAGATGATTTTCTTTTTGTCAGTGCATTTACCGCTTATTTTAGAATTGTTTATACTTCTTTTATGAAGTTTTGGACACTAAAACTTTTTATCATTCCCTGATCTGTCCGTTTCCGAAGATAATATACTTTGTTGTTGTCAGTGCTTCGAGTCCCATCGGGCCTCTTGCATGAAGCTTCTGTGTGCTGATTCCGATCTCAGCACCGAATCCGAATTCGAATCCATCTGTAAATCTTGTTGATGCATTTACATAAACCGCTGCCGCATCGATCTCATCCTGGAATCTCAATGCATTATCATAATCCTTTGTAATAATGGATTCAGAATGTCCTGTATTATATGTATTGATATGTGTGATTGCCTCATCGATGGAATCAACAATCTTCACGGAAATGATTGCATCCAGGTACTCTGTTCCCCAGTCTTCTTCTGTTGCCGGGATGATCTCAGAACTGATTGCCTGTGCTCTCTCATCTCCACGAATCTCTACACCATGTTCCTTCAGTCTTGCTACGATCTTCGGCAAAGCTACATCTGCTATCTTGGAATGAATCACAAGTGATTCACATGCGTTACACACACCAAGGCGCTGTGTCTTTGCATTTTCAATAATATCTGTTGCCATCTTAATGTCTGCTGTCTCATCAACATATACATGACAGTTTCCGGTTCCTGTCTCGATTACCGGAACCGTACTGTTTGCGACAACATTTGCAATGAGTCCCGCTCCACCTCTTGGAATCAGAACATCAATCCAGCCATGCATCTTCATCATCTCATTTACAACTTCTCTGCTTGTATCTTCCACAAGAAGGATGAGATCCTGAGATAACTTCTCTTTGCGGAGTCCTTCCTTGATTGCACGGGTAATTGCCTGATTGGAATGGATCGCATCACTTCCACCACGAAGAATTACCGCATTTCCAGTCTTGAAGCAAAGGCCAAATGCATCTGCTGTCACATTCGGTCTGGACTCGTAGATGATTCCAACAACACCAAGCGGTACGCGCTTCTTTCCGATGCGAAGTCCGTTCGGTCTTGTCTTCATGCCAAGCACTTCTCCGATGGGATCATCAAGTGCTGCAATCTGACGCAAACCTTCTGCCATGTCTTCAATTCGCTGTTCCGTCAGTGCCAATCGATCAATCAAAGACTGCTTCACGCCTTTCGCTTTCGCAGCTTCGATATCCTTTGCATTCTCCTGTAAAATCAATTCTCTCTCTTCCACAAGTTCATTCGCTACTGCGAGAAGCCCTCTGTTCTTTGCCTTCGTTCCAAGCTTTGCTGCCTCACGGGATGCACTCTTTGCAAGTCTTCCAAGCATCTGCATGTATGTCTCCATTTCTGTTACTCCTTTCATCCGCATGTCTCTGTCAGTTTGTTTCTGGAAATCTGTTTCTATCCGTTTCTGTTATGTCATTTCTTAGCTATGTCGAGAGTATACCACATACCTTTTCTTTTTTCTATATTATATCCACATTTCGCTTTATCTTTTTCACGCATTAACGTGTTGATATTTATTTCTTATTCTATTATCTGCTTCATCCATATATCTCTTAAGAATCCACCATATTTTTCCTTTGTAAGCATTTTCTCATATCCTTGTTTCATGACATTGGATCTGCTAAAAACATTTTCCGGATGTACGGTACAAAGCAGGTATTTATATCCCATCTCTCTCAAGTCTGCTTCCGCATGCTGCATCATTTCATATTGTAAATGATGCCCGCGAAACTCCGGCAGTACCGCCGCTGTATCCATCATTGCACATAGTTTCAGCTGCTCTTCTTCCATATTAAGATCATATCCAAGATTATCCGGATGCAGTCCCGGCAAAATTACGAAGAACATGGCTCCTACATTTTCATCTTCATCAACAGCAAGATAGAGAAGTCCACGTTCCTCTTTCATCCAGAAATCAAATTCTTCATACGGTTCCGCAACAAACCATTCCGGAACGTTCATCCCCTGGTCTACCTTATTTACAATTTCATACGCTTCTCTCAAGCGTTCTCTTCCAACGCGAATTATAATTATCATAAATCAATCTTCCTATTATGCACTCACTTCTGTCCATCTACTTTTAAAGCTTACATGTTAAAATTATTTTTACAGTTCTTGTAGTCCTGCGAAAAACAATTCATAAGGGTCATCTTCTCCTGTAAGCACCGGTGAATTCTCTCCGCCACCATTCGTACTGCGCTTCATTGCGGCATAAAATTCATCTCCGGCCTGTACAACATCCATTGGATAAAGCTCATACCCCGCCTCACGGCATACAGAGCAGAATGCACCAAGAGGATCTTCTGCATCTCTTGTCTTTATGAACTGTTCTCTTAGTTTATCATCATGTCTTGCTTTGCGCTGTAATTCGTCTAAAGCTTCTACTGCGTTCATCTCTTTCTCCTCCTTCTGCTCTGTTTCACCTGGTATTTGTTTCATGTTCAAAAATGCTTTCATCGCCTGACTTGTTTCATAATCAACATTCTGAAAAAACTTTTTATTCTCGTTAATGTAATCAGTTAATTCTTCCTTACTATTTCTATATCTTAGCATACTCAGTATCACCTGTAAATCCTCTGAAAATTGGCTAATATTCGGAAGTCTTTCCGCATCTATTAAGTTAATCTTATAATTCGGAAGATATTTCTCCAAAACTTCTTTCTCTTCTTTCGTTCCCTCCAACTGAAACATATCATACAGATCAACCGATCCATCCCACGGTTCTGAGCCATAATAAAAGACTAATGAAATAATCGGTATCAATCGATCCTTTTTTCGAAATCGCGACAAATTTATTCTTTTGTTATTCTGTAACTCATCAAAATGGAATCTCCTGCTGATACAGCCTTGAATATGAGATAAAGTTATCCTTTCGATAACACATTCAGACAATTGAAATATAGAAAATATATGTCTGAGATTTTGATGTGGATTTACTATAGCAGAATAAAATAACAATGTCAACGTAAAAAAGCTATCAACGACGATATTCAACTCCATTCGGTGTTATCGTAGTTGATAGCTTCCTCTTTTTACTTCTTTTTCAATTTCTGTAGGTGTTTTCTAGATTCATCTCTGAATTTTGAGCTTTCTAACAATGCACTATTGCATTTCTTTTATAATTTTTTCAATAACTTCCACACTTTCCTCTAACTCTTCCGCGATCTGATCCGATGTTTTTTTCTTCTGTAATTTTCTTTGAATTTGTTCCTTAAGCAATTCATCTCTTCCTTGTCGAACTCCATCATCATACATTTCCTGTATTGCCTTACACATATCTACCGTCTCCTCCTTCTGCTCTGTTTCACCTGGTATTTGTTTCATGTTCAAAAATGCTTTCATCGCCTGACTCGTTTCATAGTCAACGTTCTGAAAGAACTTTTTATTTTCATCAATATAGTGTTTCAGTTCTTCCTTACTGTCCCTATATCTTAGCATAGTTAATATCACTTGTAAATCATCCGAAAATTTTTCAACGTCTTCCAATCTTTCTGCATCTACAAGATTGATTTTATAATTGGGAAGATATTTCTCCAAAATTTCTTTCTCTTCTTTCGTTCCTTCCAACCGAAACATATCATACAGATCAACAGGTCCATCCCACGGTTCTGAACCATAATAAAAGACTAATGAAATAATCGGTATCAATCGATCTTTTTTTCGAAATCGCGACAGATATTCTCCTGCGGTAAGATGCTCTAACGACTGACCTGCTTTTTTATTCTGCTTTCGTCGGTCATTAAAGTTTTTCCAATTATTCCGAATCTGTGTTTCGTAATCCATTCCATCATAAAGCATTACCTTGTGCGGCATTGCATAATGAACCTTATCCTGTGATTCATTTGCAAGTAACACAAGTGTAGCCTGATTTCGCCATTTCATAATGATATCGCGGTATTTTTTCATGTTCTTTGTTTTCCCGGTCCGATTTTTCACACTGACAGATGAAACAGGATTCACTTCTTCCAAATCCTCTGGCAATATCACCTGCCTTCCTCCATAAATCACACCATTAAATAAATTTGCAAATCTTTTCTTCTCACTTAGCCAGATATTCACATTAACATCTGCTTTTCCCATAGACGCTTCCTCCTGGTTTCTTATTCTTTTGTTATTTTGTAACTCATCAAAATGGAATCTCCTGCTGATACAGCCTTGAATATGAGATAAAGTTATCCTTTCGATAACACATTCAGACAATTGAAATATAGAAAATATATGTCTGAGATTTTGATGTGGATTTACTATAGCAGAATAAAATAACAATGTCAACGTAAAAAAGCTATCAACTACAAGATCCAACTCCATTCGTTGTTATCGTAGTCGATAGCTTTCTCTTTTCACTTTTATTCAATTTCTGTAGTTGTCTTCTGGATTCAAATCACTCAACTAAGTACTTGTTTCTTATTCGAACCCCAAGTCTAACGCTCACAGATTCCTCTATAAATTTTCTCCGCTGTCATCGGCAGTTCTCTGATGATCACTCCTGTCGCGTTCTGGATCGCATTGCTGATTGCCGGTGATGGTGTATTGATTACGATCTCTCCGATAGACTTCGCTCCGAACGGTCCTGTCGGCTCGTAGCTGCTCTCGAACTCAACACGGATTGTTCCGACATCAAGACGAGTCGGGATCTTATACTGCATCAGGGAATTGCTGAAGTTCTTTCCCTTTTCGTTATATACAACATCTTCATACAGTGCCATACCGATTCCCTGTGCGATTCCACCTTCTACCTGTACACGCGCAAGGTTCGGATTTATAACTGTTCCGCAGTCTACGACTGCTACGTAATCGATCAGTTCTAGTACACCTGTCTCTTTGTCGATCTCAACTTCTGCCATACCAACCATGAATGGCGGTGGAGATACCGGTGAGGAAAATGCTTCACTTGCGGAAAGTGGTGCGTTACTGAAGCACATTACATTATTTCCAATCTGACTTCTTGAAATCTGCTTTCCTGTTGCCAGCTCTGTTACATATTCTCCATCGAAATCTACATCTTCCGGCTTACATCCGAGATATTCTGCTCCACGCTCGCAGATTTTCTTGCGAAGGGATTCACAAGTCTTAACAACTGCCTGTCCTGTTACATAAGTTGTACTGGATGCGTATGAACCACAGTCGTATGGAGAGATGTCTGTATCTACTCCGAACACAACAACTTCTTCCGGTTTACATTCAAGACACTCTGCTGCCATCTGGGCAAGGATCGTATCGCATCCTGTTCCCATATCAGTAGCTCCAATGATCAGACTGTAGAATCCGTCATCATTTACTTTGATTTCAACCGCACCTGTATCTACTGCTGAGATTCCAGATCCCTGCATGGACATTGCAACTCCGACACTGCGGACTTTTCCATTTCCCATATCACGGTATGGATACTTTTCATCCCAGTTGATCATTTCTTTTGCTCTGGCAAGACATCTGTCGAGTGTACAGCTGTTTGTAACTTCGCCATAATAAGCCGGCATCTTATCGCCCTGGCGTACCATGTTCTTCTCACGAAGCACTGTCGGGTCCATTCCGAGAACTTCTGCAAGTTCATTTACAGCTGATTCTACAGCGAACTGTCCCTGTGTTGCTCCGTATCCACGGTAAGCTCCTGCTGACATAACATTTGTATAAACAACATCATATGTAAAGCGAAATGCTTCTGCCTTTCCATAAAGTGGAATGGATTTGTGACCGGAAAGACCTACTGTTGTCGGTCCGTGCTCACCAAATGCTCCAGTGTTGGAAAGTGTATAGAGATCGATTGCTTTAATATTTCCTTCTTTATCTGCTCCCAGACGTACATGAAGTTCCATCTCATGACGCGGTGAAGAAGCGATCAAAGACTCTTCTCTTGTGTAAATGATCTTCGCCGGTTTTCCTGTCTTCCATGTGACAAGTGCCGGATAAACTTCGGAAACTACTGTCTGCTTCGCACCGAATCCTCCACCGATTCTTGGCTTGATCACGCGCACTTTACTCTTCGGAATATCGAGCGCATGGGCAAGGATTCTTCTTGCATGGAACGGAACCTGTGTAGATGAAACGACATTTAATCTTCCGTATGCATCTAAATATGTATAAGTACGGAAAGTCTCCATCATTGCCTGCTGGTTCGCCTTTGTGTGATAAACGCGATCGATCACGTGATCGCATTTTGCAAGAACTGCCTCTACGTCTCCGTCTTCACTCACCCCATGTGCACAAAGATTTCTCTTGTTGTCCGCGCCAACCGGGCAGAGGCTTCTCCAGTTATCTTCCGGATGCACAAGGATTGGATTATCCTTTGCTGTACGGAAATCAAGAACCGGTTCAAGGACCTCATACTGGATCTTCACAAGCTTCATCGCTTTCTTAACTGCTTCCTCTGAAGTTCCTGCCACGATTGCAGCTGCATCTCCAACGAAACGTACTCTCTGGTCAAGGATCAGACGGTCATAAGGACTTGGTTCCGGATAGGTCTGACCAGCCATTGTAAATCTTTTATTCGGACAATCTTTATATGTAAGAACACATTCGACTCCAGGTACTGCCTCGGCACGTGCTGTATTAATATCCTTGATTAATGCATGTGCATATGGACTTCTGATCACTTTAACAATCAGACAGTCTGACGGCGCAAGGTCATTTGTATAAACACTTTTTCCTGTAACAAGTGCAGCAGCATCTTTCTTTACAACAGGACGGTTTACAATCTTCAGGGATTCTATAGCTTCTCCTTTTTCCTGATTGCTGTGGACAAATTCCGGTTTCTCAGGAATCAGATTCTGAACTTTATCTATTCTTTCCATTCTTACTCCTCCCCGCCCATTTTCTTTACTGTAATGTTAACTGCTGTATTTCTGACTTCCATATATTTCTGGATTGCACGAAGCTGTCCCATGTATCCTGTACAGCGGCACAGATTTCCTGCCAGATATTCCTTGATTTCTTCTATAGAAGGGTTCTTCAATTCACGGAACATTGCGAGCACGTTCATAATGAATCCAGGGGAACAGAATCCACACTGCTCTGCACCTTCCTGTGCAAGAAATGAGCCGAATTCTGCTGCTTCTTTCTCCACACCCTCAAGTGTTGTCACTTCATGTCCATCAATGCTTGCTGCAAGAACAGAACATGACAGGCGGGATTTTCCGTCGATCCATACTGTACACAAACCACAGTTTGTTGTCTCGCATCCACATTTCACACTCTTACATCCAAGATCACGCAGAAGATTCAACAGGACTGTATCTGCAGCGATCTCTGTACTTACTTTCTTTCCATTCAGGGTAAACTGTACTTCCATCCTATTTCTCCTCCGCATTATATTCATCTAAAATTGAGCGCATCTCTCTGCGAAGCAGAACCTCCGCAAGGTGCTGTCTGTACTCCGCACTTCCGCGCATATTGCTTCCATAAGTAAATTCTGCTGCCACACGTTTTGCATACTCTGTGAGCTGCTCGTCTGTAGCATCTTTCGGGATCTCCCACTGCTTTTCAAGCAATGCCGCTTTCATCGGTCTTGCTCCTACCGAAAAGAACCAGGACTCCTGACCTCTGTAAATTCCTGTTACGACAGAACATGTCAGTACCGGGAAATCTGTCTTTGTCTGACGAATTGATTCGTAACGGAATTTTCTCTTGCTCTTTCTGACGATCACGGATACAAGAATATCCTTATCTGCTTTTCTGTTTACAAACTCAGAAAGTCGAACAGTTCCTCCATTATATAATTCCACAAATGTATCCAGTGCCAGTAATGCAGTCAGCACATCAGAAAATCCGTATCTTCCATAGATACTGCCTCCAACTGTTGCCTGATTTCTAAACTGAACTCCAACAATATGACGAAGGCTTTCTGCAATTCCGTCCCCATAGAATTTTCTCAGCCCCTCATGCTCTTCCAGCTGGCGCAGTGTACACATTGCTCCAATGCGGAATACATGGTCTGTCTCCTCAATCTCATTCAAACCAAGTTCCGACATATCAATGATTGTCTTCACTCTTGCATTTCCTAATCTCATCCACATCATGCCGCCCATGATACGACTGTTTCTTGCCTGATTCAGCTCGTAAGCCTCCTCCAGTGTCTTAACTTTCACGTAATTACCGATTGTTAACACAGTAGGTCTCCTTCCTATCCACATACCTTTTCCAAGAATCGCGGTTCTCATCCTCGCAATTTTCTCTTGTTATCTTATGTCGTTTCTTGCGATTGTTTTTCAAAAAACAAACATACAAGCATAAAAAAAGTGCAAATGAAACAGCTTTGTCATTCACACATCTAGCGAATTAATGATATCATATATATAAGAAAAAAGTCAAAAAATCGGTTATACTTTATTATAATCAATTTTTATAAGGTGTACTTATAACACGAGTACTATAAATAAGAAAGAAATCCAGAAACCATGTTGACATCATTGTACCCTCGGTGTTATTATTTGCTTAAACACGGAAACGTAGATAGAGGTTGCATTTTTCATAAGTAAGGTGACGGATGTGTCAGGAACAGAAGAACTCATCAGAAAGGGAAAGATGCCGAAAGGGTAAGAATCCTGAGTTCTTGTTCTTGGGCATGACGTGAATAGCGGCATGACTGTCATCGCAAGATGGAGAGCTATCTGAATTATACATAATGTATATTTGGGGACGGCGCATCTTGCCGTTTCTTTTATGTTTATTTACAGTTTACGCATTCTTGCATAGATGTATATTAAACAGTTACTGCTCATGGCTATTATAATTATCGTTCACAAGGAACTTATGCGCAATAACCTGCTATGACCAGTAATACTTTGTTTCACCATGTTGAAGGAGGATAAAAAGAATGGCAATTTTTAAAGGCGCAGGTGTAGCGATCGTTACTCCGATGAAAGAGAATCTTGAGGTCAATTATGACAAATTAGATGAGATGTTAGAGGAGCAGATTGCAGGCGGAACAGATGCGATCGTCATCTGTGGAACAACAGGTGAATCCGCTACTATGACAGAGGAAGAACATGCAGCAACAACCCGTTTTGCAATTGAGCGTGTGAACCACCGTATCCCGGTCATCGCCGGAACAGGTTCTAATTGTACAAGAACAGCGATCCAGTTGTCCAAAGAAGCTCAGGAAGATGGAGCTGACGGACTTCTGCTCGTTACACCATATTATAATAAAGCAACACAGAACGGACTGATTGCTCATTACACAGCTATTTGTAATGAAGTAAATATTCCGGCGATTCTGTACAATGTACCAAGCCGTACAGGATGTGGACTTCAGCCACAGACAGTTGCAACACTTGTGAAAGATGTTGAGAACATCGTAGGTATTAAAGAAGCATCTGGAAATATCAGCACAGTTGCACAGATCCTGCATCTTTGTGATGGCAACGTTGATCTTTACTCAGGAAATGATGATCAGGTTGTACCGCTTCTCGCACTTGGCGGAATCGGAGTTATCTCCGTTCTCTCCAACGTAGCTCCGGCTTACGTGCATGACATGTGCTACAAATTCTTCTCAGGAGATATCGCAGGTAGCCGCAAGATGCAGTTAGATGCACTTCCACTGGTTGATGCTCTCTTCTGTGAAGTGAACCCGATCCCGGTTAAGGCTGCTCTTAACATGATGGGAAAAGAAGTTGGAACTCTTAGAGCACCTCTGACAGAGATGGAAGATGCACATAAAGAAGTTCTGAAAAAAGCAATGATGGATCTTGAAATTCTGTAAGAGAACAAAGAAAGGAAGAAGTGATTTTGAGGTCGCTTCTTCCTTTTTTATAATTGCCTGATCCAGCGTTTCTCTTGGTATTAACATCACATCATATCGCCCGTAACCGCTTTCTCTGTTGAACTTTACTTCATAACGATCTCTTAATTCTACCAAAAGTCCCAGAACGAATCCATGATAAAAACGCTCCGGCTGCCTTTTTCCTGCCGGATGTCTTCCTGTATCAAAACTGCTAAATGTAGCTAGTGCAACTTCATTCATATAAGTATTCATCTCTTTCACATTCCCCCGAAGCATCGCTTTGATAAATGCGTTATAATTTGATTCAGAATTAGAGAACCATCCTTGAAACATTTCTTGAATTTTCTTTATTTTTTTCTTGACATTCATTACTCCATAAGGTATACTTAACAAGTCGCTTGAGTTAAGCGACAGCTGAATAGGGGATTGGTCAAATGGTATGATAGGGGTCTCCAAAACCTTTGGTGGGAGTTCGATTCTCTCATCCCCTGTAAAACCAGTAATCGTTATGGTTACTGGTTTTTTTGTTTTTCCCAGTAAATACAAGGATTTCATAGATTATAGCATATTAGAATAATTCTTATAAGTTAGAGGAATTATACGATATTGGAAAACTATGCAACACGAAATGCAACACGAAAATAGAAGATGATACAATTAATGCCCCAAAGCTAATTGCTCCGGGGCATCTTTTTACTCAATCCATGCCTGAAACTTATCAACAAACCTCTTCTTATCTCCAGCAAATCCGTCCATGCCACTTGCTTTCAGTGTATCGACCTGATCTGCGTAGAAGTTCTTGTTATTCCGGACAGAAACTCTATAGTGAATCATCTGGTACTCATATCCTTCCGGTGTAATGTAGTACAGCTCAACTGCAAGAATCTCTGAACCGTCTCCGAGGATTCCATTCTTCTTGTCGTTCAGATCATAGCTGTTGCCGAATGTCAAATACGGAAGCCATCCATTAGCCTGCGTATAGACACGTGCCCGGATACTTCCCTTACTGACCTTGATAGCAAGCCACTTGATTGGAACATCATCACCTTTTCCAGCCCAATCCGCTTTGTTCGTTACTGCCGGCCACCACTTAGTTGTATAAGCCTGATATGTGATATCGACCTGTCCTAAGTCTTTCTTTTCAGCTAGTGCCGGCTTAACAGAAGGTGTAACAGACTGAACACTTCCACCGAACTCCATGTAGCAATGGTTGACATCTACTCTTCCGTTGACTCCATCCACCTGTCCATCTGAAGCATACTGCCAAATTGCATACTGACCATTGTAAGTATCTTTCGGAAGATTCTTGTATCTTGCCATCCACTCAACATACTTTCCACGAACGTTACCA
>OAUV01001564.1_pt1 | contig 11824 bp, 9 predicted proteins | sample 1516841 | NCBI WGS metagenome assembly OAUV01 (sample SAMEA2580044, study PRJEB22360) | human gut metagenome | biome: human gut; feature: human-associated habitat; material: faeces | place: Denmark | collected 2008/2010 | reverse complement strand
GAAGTGTGGCAACACATGGAGCTGACTGTTACTAATCGGGTGAGGGCTTGACCAAAACGCTGAGAGACGGAGTCACGAAGTGACCACCGCGGAGTAGATCATTCACTCAGCAACGCAGGAAGTAATGAATCTCAGGGAAATGTCAGCATGTATGTAGTTTTGAGAGTATATAAAATATACTTTGTAGGGGATTGGTCAAATGGTATGATAGGGGTCTCCAAAACCTTTGGTGGGAGTTCGATTCTCTCATCCCCTGCTTCTAACGAGTCAGAAAGTCAGTGAAATCAAGGCTTTCTGGCTTTTTTGTTTTATTAAAAATGGAAAGGAACCAGATAAGTACCTTTTTTCAACCATAAATGAGCAAATTTGAAAATTGAGAATAAAAAGACATTGACGATCCATCTTCGATTGCCTGTGTCTTTTTTTGTATAAAATAAAAAATTTTTGAAAGGAACTGCCCATATTTCAAGTCTAATAGTTATAAAAATGAAAAGGGGGTATAAAAATGGATGCTTTGGTAACAGCAGCTAAAAACGGAGATAAAGAAGCGTTTGTTCAATTGATCCGGATGAATAAGCAGAGCTTATATAAAGCAGCCTGGGTTTATCTTCGGAACGAGCAAGACATTGCAGATGCACTGCAAAATGCAATCCTGTCCTGTTATGAAAATATACAGGGGCTGAGAGAAGTGAAATATTTTAAGACTTGGCTGATTCGGATTCTGATAAACGAATGTAAAGACATTCTCCGTCAAAAGAACCGTGACACAGAACTGGAAAATTTTGAAGAAGGTATACATTGTGAAGACCTGGATCTTTGTGAATGGAAGCAATTGCTTTTATGTCTTGATGAAGAAAGTAGGAAAATTGTAGAACTCTATTATTTTGATGAATTTTCTGTAAAGGAAATAGGTGTTCTTCTTGAAATGAACAGCAATACCGTATCAACTAAACTTTCCAGGGCAAGAGCAAAATTAAAAAGGGTGATCAGGAGGTGATGGATATGAATGAAAAAGAAATCAGAAAAATTTTAAAAGAAGAAACTGAGATACCCGATAATATTGATAAAGCTATGGAAGATGTTCTGAAGGGAATTTTAGATTCTCCAGATGAGAGAATTGGTAACACGAATAATTTAGTCATAAAACCAGATGAAAGAAGAAAGAAAAGTTCAGGGAATAAGAAAAAAATAATTCGGATTCTTCTTCCGGTGGCTGCTGTATTAGGCATTAGCACCGGTGTACTTGCAACAAAACTTGGATGGCTTCATAAAGAACTGGAGCAGCAGGGTGTTACTGGACAGGAAACTGCCCAAATGATTGTTACAGAACCTGATTCAAATGCAGAAAATGTAGAAGATATGACTTCTTATCATATAACTCCTGAGGAGATGGATTGGAGACAGTCTATGCTTTCTATTACAGAAGCTTATTTTGATGGCAGTAGTTTAAGCTTTCTGGGCGAACCTTCAAACGAGGCGAGGAACTATATGATCAGTTGCAGGGACCATGCGACAGTGAATGGAGAAGATGCACTTGCATCTTTGAATAAGATAGACGGGGAAAATCTCTATTATGGGCATATTACCCTGTATAATGATGCATTGACAGAAAAAATATTAAAAGAAGATTCCAAGGTAGAGCTTTCCATGACCATTCAGGCATATCCGGATTATAACGGTAAGATTTATTACACCTGGAAAGATTATAAAGTTTACGAAAAAATTTTTAAAACTGGTTCTTTTACAGATTCAGAAGGAATGCTCTCTTATGCACTGCCTGCGGAGGATGTTTACAGAGGATATACGCCTCAGACTCTTACGTTAACCCTTCCATTAAATAATGAAGTACGGGATATCATAGAAAAATACAGGAAAGAAGGAAAGCTGCTAGCTGAAGATACTGGAGTAGAACCCACTTCGGATTCCTTGGATGAGAGTACACAGGAAACAACAAGTTCAGAAAGTTCTTTAGATTCTACGGAAGTAAATGAGAAATATGATTCAGAAACAACAGTGTTACAGGTAAAGGAAAGTCATGTAACAGCTTCTTTGCCGGGAAAATCAGGAACGCTTACGATAGAGGCCGATATTATCGGAAGTACCTCCGATGTTTCGAAAGGAATCCTGGAAAAATGTAACGTATCAGAGGAAGAAATCCGCTCCTGGTTTGGTGGGAAAGATGGCTGGGAAAAATCTGTGACAGATGAAATGGTCTGGGAAAATAAAGAAAAAGGACTGCAGTTATTCGTTTCAGACGGAATGATACAGTGTGATGGATTAAGTGAAAAAGACCTGGGATCTTTAGGAAAAAGTATGGAAGATGAGGAATTAAATATTATAAATCAGCTGCTTTCCAGAGCTAATTTAACTGGAACTTCTGTAAGAAAATCAATCAGCGACATGGAAGTAGGATATGATTATTATGACACGGAAATTCTGCTGAATGGAGTATTGGTGGGTGGACTTTCCCAGCATTATTATCGGGGAAATACAGGTTTTGGCCCTGAACTTGAAGATTGCTATTTTAATATGCCGATTCCACTTCAAGTGAAAGAGGAAGAATCAGTTACTATGCTTCCTATGGAAGAAATTCTAAAATCAGTGGAACAATATGTAAAAGACGGGAAAATCGGTTTTTTTACAGAACAGAATGATACAGGGGAAACGGAATCAACCACGATTCCAGTTACAAAAATCTGTCTGGAATATTATATTGATGAAACTGCAGAGGGAATCGTTTACAGGCCTGTCTGGAGTTTCCGCTGCCCTTACCAGTGGAAAGATTCTCCGGACGAACAGGAATTATTTTACATAGATGGAGAAACTGGGGCATTGATTCGGGATGCGTTTGGCTGGTAGGTATAAAAAAGAACGGTGTTGTAATAACCGCGGATATCAAAGCATTTGCTAATATTCCGGTTTCCATTATTCTGGGAATTATTCTTGGAGCGAGTGTGGGCTATCTGCTGTATCTGTTTTTTGAGACTGCATATGCGAAGAAACATTATGTCAGAAACAGTATGAAAGTAATCATTGTTCTGGGATGTTCTTTTCTCCTGATTGCGATTGAAGGCTGGCTGCGGAAGTGATTCTTTTCGTTCTGGTGGGTGCTGCTGTGGATATCCGCTATACACTGGAAGCCGGACTTGCCGCAGTTGCTATGATTTTCGTTGCGCTGATCTTCCGGTCTTTCGGCGTATTGCTCTGCACAGTGAAAACAAATCTATCTGCAAAAGAAAGGGCTTTTTGTGTTATTGCATACCTTCCGAAAGCAACGGTACAGGCAGCAATTGGCTCTGTTCCCTTTGCAGCAGAATTGCCGTGCGGAAACATTGTACTTTCTGTAGCTGTTATGGCAATTATCCTATGCCAGTGAGCGTCGGCAGTATGATGCTATCAGGAATGGCCAGACAGACAGAATACAGTCTGTTTTTCAGCTCACACCGGATGGAACCCCGGGAATCCTGTCCAGAAATGAACTGAGAAACAGTAAAAATATGTTTATAGCAGGAATTACGCTGTTTACCAGAGCTGCCATTGAAGGTGGTGTACCTGAAGAAACTGCTTATGCATTAAGTGACGGTTATATTCAGACAGTAGAAGAGTGCACCAGCAAATCTTCTATAGAAAAGTTATCACAAAAAGCAGCCCTGAGATTTGCCCAGGAAGTGCAGAAGTCCGGAATGCGACATTACAGCAGAGAAATTGAAGCGGCAGTAAAATATATCCATCTTCATCTGCATGTTCCCGTTACACTGGAAGAAACTGCAGAGGCAGCAGGGATCAGTGCCAGTTATCTTTCCAGATTGTTTAAAAAAGAAACAGGAATGCTTTTTGTCGACTATATTCAGAAAGAACGGATAGAAGCTGCCTGTAATATGCTGACCTATTCAGATTATACAGCAGCACAGATCAGTGAATATCTTTGCTTTTCCACACAGAGCTATTTTATAAAAATCTTCAGAAAATATACAGGCACGACACCTGCAAAATATAAAAAATATAAAGTTCAGGACTGGAAATAATATCGGTATCAAAAGTTTTTTTTGATTATTTACGAGGATTGCTATAGTTGATTCCGGGGTAATGAATTAGTATTCCAAACAGTAGTATTTGCGAAAACACTATAAAAATAGAAGTTGTATTAGCGGCAGTTAAGCTTTATACTTAAGCTATCATCAGAATACAAAAGTGCAGAAATGAGATGCTGGCGTATATTATGCCGGACTCTTTTCTATAAAATTAAAGGAGTATTCCTATGCAGACGTCCAAAGATTTTTTACACATTTTTCTTGATATGGGTGACGCATTGTTAAACAGCGGTGCAGAGATTTTTCGGGTGGAGGATACGCTGAACCGAATGGGTTATGCCTGTGGTGCTGCGCAGATGAATGTTTTTGTGATCACATCCAGTATCGTTATTACCATGGAATTTCCGGGAGAAGGAGCGCGGACACAGACCCGACGGATCAGGGAGTGCGGAGGAAATGATTTTACCAAACTGGAGCAGTTGAATGATCTGAGCCGTCGTTTTTGTAATCATCCTGTTCCGGCAGCAGAGCTTCGGAAGGAATTTGATAAAATTAATATAAATAAAACAAAACCGCTATGGAAACTTCTTGGAAGCCTTCTGGCTGCATGCAGTTTTGCTTTTTTTTATGGTGGAAGTATTCCGGATGCTGTTGCAGCAGGGCTTGGGGCTGTTCTGATCTGGGGATTACAGCAATATCTTCGTCCGGTATGCATGAATGAAGTGACTTTTCAGTTTGTGGCGTCTTTTCTTACAGGCTGTGCAATCTGTGGATTAACCTTGCTGTACCCATTCCTTCGCATGGATAAGATTATGATCGGTGATATTATGCTTTTGATTCCGGGATTGATGTCGACAAATGCAATCAGGGATGTACTTATTGGTGATACACTCTCTGGAATCATCCGTCTGATTGCTGCTTTACTACTTGCTGCGGCACTGGCACTTGGATTTATGGGGGCAATTATTTTATTTGGGAGGTTTGGACTTTGACTGCAGCAATCATGATACAATTAATTACCGGAGCCATTGGCTCTGTAGGATTTGGAATTCTTTTTCATATAAAAAAGAAATATTTGCCTCTGGCAGCAGTTGGCGGCTTCCTTAGCTGGCTGGTGTTCCTTCTGGGAAAAGAATTCTGGGGAAATGTTTTTCTTCCGACTCTGATGGCTGGCTTTGTTACAGATGTGTATGCAGAAATTCTTGCAAGAATCTGTAAAGAAACATCTACATCTTTTTTTGTTACTTCCGTAATCCCTCTGATTCCCGGAAGTACTCTTTATTATTGTATGAACAGCATTGTGGAAGGAAATACTGTTCGAGCATTGGAATATGGACGGGATACGTTTCTTTTTGCTTTTGGAATTGCAGCAGGAATGAGTATTGCGTGGTCGATCTGTTATTTTCTGAGAACTGTAAGGAAAAAGCAGAACTGACCTGGCAAGAAAGAAATTCCCGATGAAATGACACACACCCGTTTTCGACAGTTGATGAAAAATAAAATGGCAGAATCCCTTGACTTTATTGGGGGGTCTGCCGTTTTTGTATGGTTAAAAGGAAAAAGTACATTAATGATATTCGAAAGACATGCAAATCTGAAGTACAAATATGGAAACAGACATTTCTGGTGTTGTGGATATTATGTAGATACGGTATGGAAAAATGCAAAAAATACAGGAATAATGAGTCTTTAGACTCCAGTGCCGGTAATAGACCCTTATAGGGTCAAAGCAAACCACCGACTTAGCCGGTGGTCGTGATTACCGAATCAAGCAAGTACCGAAGCGGATGATTTTATCCGCTTGACCATATTATATATGCTGTGACGCAAATAGCAAGGCGAACTGTAAACTGAGAAAATAAAAAAGTTGACAATTAACCTTCTGTGCTTTAAAATAGTAAACCATAAAATATATGGAGGTTTACAAATGACTAAAACAAAAAGCATGATCTATTGCGGTCTTTTTACGGCGTTGATTGCAGCAGGTGCGTTTATTAAAATCCCTGTACCTGTAGTTCCCTTTACACTGCAGTACCTGTTCACTATGCTTGCCGGATTGTTTCTGGGATCCAGAAGGGGTATGATTTCTGTGGTTGCCTATATGCTGTTGGGACTGGCAGGACTTCCGATCTTTTCGGAGGGCGGTGGGATCTGGTATATTTTCAAGCCAAGCTTCGGTTATATTATAGGGTTCTGCCTGGGAACATACGTGACCGGACTTATTGCAGAGCGTCTTAAGCAGAAGACAGTTTTTCACTATTTACTTGCGAATTTGGCAGGTCTGATGATCGTCTATGCCTGTGGAATGGTTTATTACTATGTGATCTGTAATTATGTGATCGATACACCGATTGGAATCTGGCCGCTTATCCTTTATTGTTTTCTTCTTGCTGTACCCGGTGACATTGCATTAAGTGTTCTGGGAGCTGTTATTGCAAAACGTGTCAGACCGGTAGTGCTTCAATATCTTTTTGATTCAAAATCAAATGTCAGACTGGAAAGGGAGGAGCTTGTAAAATGAATCCACTTATTTTAGCACAGGAAATTATTGATGGACGCAGAATCACAAGGAAAGATGATCTTTCTTTTTTTCTCACCTGTGATTTAGATGAGTTATGTGAAGGAGCAGACCGTATCCGCGAAGCATATATCGGTGATAAGGTAGATCTCTGTTCCATTATCAATGGCCGCAGCGGCAGGTGTCCGGAGGACTGCAAATATTGTGCTCAGTCAGTACACCACCATACTTCCTGTGAGATCTATGATTTTCTTCCCGAGGAAAAGATTCTGGAAGCATGTAAAATGAATGAAGAGGAGGGCGTTGATCGTTTTTCCATTGTCACTGCAGGAAAGGCTCTGACCGGAAAAGAATTTGATCAGGCGATTCATGCCTATGAAACCATGTATAAGGAATGCAATATCGATCTCTGTGCTTCCATGGGATTTCTTTCTTCCGAACAGCTACATCGTCTTCATGAAGCCGGAGTAACCAGTTACCATCATAATATTGAGACTTCGCGGAGAAATTTTCCTAATATATGTACGACACATACATACGATATGAAGATTGAAACTCTGAAAAAGGTAAAGGCAGAAGGAATGTGTGCATGTTCCGGTGGCATCATAGGAATGGGAGAGACTTGGGAGGATCGTCTGGATATGGCAGTCAGCCTTGCAGAGCTGGGTATTGACTCCATTCCGATTAATGCATTGATGCCCATTCCGGGAACACCTTTGGAACATCTTGATCAGCTTTCAGAGCAGGATATCCTCCGGACAATTGCCTTCTTTCGTTATATTAATCCTGAGGCTAATATTCGTCTTGCTGCCGGACGGGCACTTCTTACCAATGACGGGGAAACCGCTTTTAAATCCGGTGCCTCCGCTACAATAACAGGGAATATGCTGACTACTGTTGCCTGCGCAACCATCCGCAGCGACCGAAAAATGCTCTCTGATATGGGCAGAAATGTAACACCAGAATATTGGAAGGAAGTGGAAGAATCATGATTAAAGCGGTATTTATTACAGGAACAGGAACAGACATGGGCAAAACCTATCTCTCAGGACTGATCGTAAAAAAACTGGCACAGGCAGGAAAAAATCCGGCTTATTACAAAGCTGCAATGAGTGGAAATGACCGGCGTGCAGACGGAAGTCTAATCCCGGGCGATGCACTTTTTGTTAAAGAGATGTCTGGTATTTCCCAGTCTCTGGATGATATGTGTCCCTATGTATATGAAAATGCCTGGTCTCCTCATCTTGCTTCAAGAGTTGAGGGTAATCCGGTGGATCTTGATGTTGTGCGAAGAGGATTTTTGAAGGCAGCAAATGATTATGAATATATTACCATGGAAGGAAGTGGCGGTATCCTCTGTCCGCTCTGTTTTGATGAACGCAAAATCCAGCTTGAAGATGTGATAAGAGAGTTTGAGCTTTCCAGTATTCTGGTGGCAGATGCAGGGCTTGGTACAATAAACAGTGTTGTATTGACTGCTGAGTATATGAAAGTCCATTCCCTTCCAATCAAAGGTATTATTTTTAACCATTACCATCCCGGAAATATTATGGAAGAGGATAATATTGCTATGTGCCAATATATGACAGGCCTTCCGGTTATTGCAAAAGTACAGGATAATGCGAAGGATCTTGATATAGATGCAGATGTACTGGCAGAATTTTATGATGAGGTGAAGATCAAATGATATGGTATCCCTATGAACAAATGAAAACAATGAAAGCTCCCTATAAGATTCTGGATGCAGAGGGTGTACATCTTTATACAAAAGATCAGAAGCTGATAGACTCTATATCTTCCTGGTGGTGTATGATTCATGGATATAAGCATCCGGAACTGACAGAAGCGATCAAGGAACAGGCAGACCGTTTTTGTCATGTAATGCTTGGGGGACTGACACATGAGCCGGTGGAAAAGCTTTCTGCGAAGCTGCAGGAATTTCTGCCAGGAGATCTGGATTATTGTTTTTTTTCAGATTCAGGAAGTGTTGCAGTGGAGGTCTCACTTAAAATGGCCCTTCAATACAACACCAATCAGGGAAGAAAGCGCCCGTTAGTGCTGGCTCTTGAACATGCATATCACGGGGATACATTTAAGGCAATGGAAGTTGGTGATGACGAGGATTATCATTTCGCTTTTGACAAAAAAGAGGGTGTTGTCCATATTCCCACTGAGATTCCGGCCCTGGAGGAGGCATTTGAACAGTATCATGACCGTCTGAACTGCTTTATTGTGGAGCCTCTTTTACAGGGAGCAGGAGGAATGCGGATGTATGATATTTCATTCCTGAAGAGAGCAAGAGAATTGTGTGACCAGTATGATGTTCTTTTGATTTTTGACGAGGTTGCAACCGGGTTTGGCCGCACAGGTAATCGCTTTGTGGCAGATCTTGTTCTGCCGGATATCCTGGTTCTTGGAAAGGCCCTTACAGGAGGATATATTGGTCATGCTGTCACTGTGGCAAATCACAAGGTATTTGATGCCTTTTACAGTGATGATGACAGACTTGCCCTGATGCATGGTCCTACTTTTATGGGAAACCCGCTGGCATGTGCTGTGGCTTTGAAGGGGATTGAGATTTTTGAGCGTGAAGATTATATGAGTAAAATCCGTCATATTGAACAGGTTTCACGTGGTGAGATGGAAGCATTCACAGATCCACGGATCAAAGAAGTCCGGATCATGGGTGGCTGCGTGTGCGTGGAGGTTCATGATTCCAGGAATCTGGAAGGCTTCCAGCAGTTTGCTTATGAACGGGGTGTGTTCAGCAGGCCATTTTTGAACTACATGTACTCTATGGTTCCATATGTGATCAGTGACGAAGAGCTTATAAAAATTTTTGATGTGATGAAGGAATGGTTTAGAGAGAAATAAATAAAAACTACTGTATAAAGCCGGAAAAAAATTCAGCTTATATACAGTAGTTTTTTTGTTTTATAGCAATCCTTGTAAATAATGCATTTAAGACAGTTCAGCAGAGTGCGAAAGACAAGGAAGATATCTGCAGGCGTGCTGACGCACGGCAAAGATATCTGACGCAGGATTTCACACTCTGATGGGCTGGATTAAGATGCATTATTTCAGAGGATTGCTATAGATTGCCTGCAGTTTGTCAATCATCTCCTGGATCTCAGCCCGGGAGAATCCGCCAAAGCTGCACAGAGAGCGAAGTGGCATGGAATCTGTCATTGCTGCTACCATTTCTTCAGTGATAGCTTCAGCAGCAGATTGGGAAGCTGTGTCTGAACCGCCGTTCATTGCAGCCAGATATCTGGAAGTCAGTTCTTTTGCTGCTTCTTTTGTGTTGGGATTATTGAAAAGCTCACCCAGTGTTGTGTTCATATGAATATGCATGGGAATTACCTGGCTGCTGGAGAGTTCAATGGTTTCAGAGAGACGGATATCTCTGGAGGACGCACCAATCAGAATCTCATATTTGCCGCTTGCAGCATACCAGTTCTGTAATTGGGTGTTGTACCATGCAAAGCTACGCTTATCCAGTTTCATAGTAACTGTTTTGGTTTCGCCGGGAGCAAGCTGGACTTTTTCAAAACCTTTCAGTTCTTTTTCCGGACGGATCGTGGATGCTGTCATGTCTTTCACATAGAGCTGGACAGCTTCTTTTCCTGCAACGTTTCCTGTATTTGTTACATCTACAGAAACAGTGACAGTATCTTTTTCTGTTGGATTTGTGTTGGAAATCTGCAGATTGCTGTATGTAAAAGTAGTATAGGAGAGTCCGTATCCGAATGGATAGGCAACTTCCATCTGTTTGGTGTCATAATAACGATATCCTACAAATACACCTTCACGGTATTCCACTTTATCACCGCCACCGAAGTTCAGGTAGGATGGATTGTCAGCCAGTTTCACCGGGATTGTCTCGGCCAGTTTACCGCTTGGATTTACAATACCATAGAGGATATTTGCAACAGCAGCTCCGCCTGCCTGTCCGCCAAGGTAAGCTTCCAGAATACCTTTCACATTATTGATCCATGGCATTTCCACAGGAGAACCATTGTGAAGAACGATCACAGTATTTGGCTGAACTTCAAGGATCTCAGCAATAAGACGGTTCTGGCATTCTGGCAGTCTCATATGAGAACGGTCATATCCTTCAGACTCAAAACTATCCGGAAGTCCGGCGAAGATCACAACCTTATCAGCAGCTTTTGCAGACTGAAGTGCTTCAGAAGCCAGTTTTTCATCGTATAAATCTTTATCAGCAGGAAATCCTTCTGCGTAAATAACCTGTGCATCAGCAGGAACAGCTTCCAGTGCATTGGTAATTTTAAAGCAGTTAATATGAGAGCTTCCGCCGCCCTGGAAACGAGGTTTTTTGGCAAAACCACCTACAAAAGCTACTTTCTCAGAGGTCTTCAGAGGCAGAATCTGGTCTGCGTTTTTCAGAAGGACCATAGATTCTTCCGCAATACGGCGTGCCTCTTCATGGTCTTTTTCCATGGTAAATTCCTGCGGTGCACGGTGGTCCGCATATTTGTAAATAATATTCAGGATACGTTCTACAGCCTGATCCAGAACTTCTTCCTTCAGAGTGCCATTTTTTACGGCTTCCATGATCAGAGCATCGTTTGTTCCGTTGGAACCTGGCATTTCCAGATCCAGGCCGGCCTCCAGACCCTTCACACGGTCATTGACAGCACCCCAGTCAGACATAACATATCCTTCAAAGCCCCAGTCATTGCGGAGAACATCGGTAAGAAGCCATTTATTCTCGGAAGCAAAAGTACCGTTGATCTGATTGTAGGAGCACATAAATGTATATGGCTGAGCCTTTTTTACTGCAGTTTCAAATGCAGGAAAATAAATTTCGCGGAGTGTTCTTTCATCTGCTTCAGAAGAATTGCTCATGCGGTGATATTCCTGATTGTTAGCTGCAAAATGTTTGATGGAAGTTCCTACATGCTGGGACTGTACACCATTGATAAATGCAGCAGCGATCTCACCTGCAAGGTATGGATCTTCTGAATAGTATTCAAAGTTTCTTCCGCAGAGCGGAGAACGTTTAATATTGACAGCCGGTCCTAAAACAACAGATACGTCATTTGCCTGTGCTTCTCTGCCAATAGTTTCGCCCATGGATTCCATTAATTCACGGTCAAAAGAGCAGGCACTTAAAGCAGCAGGAGGGAAGCAGACTGCTTTGATACTGTCGTTCATTCCAAGATGATCTCCCTTGTCATCCTGTTTACGAAGCCCGTGAGGACCGTCGCTTACCATTACCTCCGGGATTCCGAGTCTTTCCACACTCTTC
>OAUV01001556.1_pt1 | contig 11891 bp, 10 predicted proteins | sample 1516841 | NCBI WGS metagenome assembly OAUV01 (sample SAMEA2580044, study PRJEB22360) | human gut metagenome | biome: human gut; feature: human-associated habitat; material: faeces | place: Denmark | collected 2008/2010 | reverse complement strand
CGCCGCACCAAAAAGTGCGGCGGGCGGTTTTCTTTACAAAAGAAAGAGGAACGACCGTAGTGTGCATGACGGGAGGACAGATGACACTCGTTTCATCTGAACTGTGCTCTGAGTGAGTACAGTTCAAGGGGAAAACTATACAAAATTCAAATCGAAATTTCGGTATATTGTTGGTCAAACCACAGAAATCGTCCTTTGGGAGATGTAAATTTGAAAAAAACCCTTTTCTTTCGGCGGAAGACGCGGTATAATGCGGCCAAGTCACAAGGGTGTGCGAAAAGCTCCAGAGGGGGAGCGGAACACCTTGTGCATTTTTTTGAAACAGTCGCTTTAATGGATTAAAGCGGTGTTAGAGAGGGGAAAAGATATTATGAGATTCGATCGTCGTATTTCGCGCCGCAGCTTTCTGGCAGCAGCAGGCGTGTCCGCAGCAGCTCTGGCCCTGACGGCCTGCGGCGGCTCCAGCTCTACGGCAGCTTCCACGGCTGCCTCCACCGGTGCTTCCAGCGCAGCTGGCACTGCCGCAGGCGGCACCCTGAACATCATGCTGGAGACCGAAGTCCAGTCTCTGGACCCGCAGATCGCCACCGACGGAACCTCTTTTGAGGTCATCGCAGACTACACCGACGGTCTGATGCAGATGGATACCGACGGCGCAGCGGTTCCGGCCCTTGCCGAGAGCTACGACATCAGCGAGGACGGCAAGACCTATACCTTCCACCTGCGCGATGCAAAGTGGTCCAACGGCGACGCCGTCACCGCAGCCGACTTTGTGTTCGGCTGGCAGCGGGCGGTTGACCCTGCAAACGCTTCCGAGTATTCCTATATGCTGTCGGATATTGGTCAGGTGGTCAACGCTGCCGAGATCATTGCAGGAGAAAAGCCCGTCACCGATCTGGGCGTGACCGCTGTGGATGACAAGACGCTGGAAGTCCAGCTGAATGTTCCCGTCAGCTACTTCCTGAGCCTGATGTACTTCCCCACCTTCTACCCGGTCAACGAGGCCTTCTTCAACACCTGCGCGGACACCTTCGGTACCAGCCCCGACACGGTGCTGTCCAACGGTGCTTTCGTCCTGACCGACTATCAGCCCGCTGCGACCGCATTCGAGCTGGTCAAGAACACCGACTATTACGATGCCGACAGCGTCGCGCTGGATGGCCTGTCCTATCAGGTCATCAAGGACAGCCAGCAGGCTCTGATGAGCTATCAGACCGGTACTCTGGACATCACCCTGCTGAATGGTGAGCAGGTCGATCAGGTCAAGGACGATCCCGAGTTCATCAGCGTGGGCGCTGGCTATCTGTGGTACATCAGCCCCAACATCAACAGTGTGCCTGAGCTGGCAAACGAGAATCTGCGCAAGGCCCTCACCTTCGCTCTGGACCGCGACGCCATCACCGGCGACGTCCTGAAGGATGGCTCCGCCCCCTGCTACACCGCCGTTCCTCCTCAGTTCGCAACCGGCCCGGACGGCAGCGACTTCAGCGCTGACCAGACCAAGTATGCGGATTACTGCGCATTCGATGCAGCCAAGGCCGCTGAGTACTACGAGACTGCAAAGAGCGAGCTGGGCAAGAACAGCTTCTCCTTCGATATGGTCGTTGACGCCGACGATGCACCTCAGAAGGTGGCACAGGTCGTCAAGGAGCAGCTGGAGACCACCCTGCCCGGCCTGACGGTGAACCTGACCGTCGAGCCGAAGAAGCAGCGCGTGCAGGATATGCAGGACGGCAACTTCCAGCTGGGCCTGACCCGCTGGGGTCCCGACTACGCCGACCCCATGACCTATCTGGGTATGTGGGTCACTGGCAACTCCAACAACTACGGTCTGTGGAGCGACGCCGAGTATGACTCCATCATTGAGGAGTGCACCACCGGCGACCTCTGCACCGACCCCGAGGGCCGCTGGGCCGCTCTGTACGATGCAGAAGCCATCGTTCTGGAGCAGGCCGTCATCTTCCCGCTGTACGGCCAGTGCAACGCCGAGATGGTCTCTTCTGCCGTTACCGGCGTAGAGTTCCACCCTGTGGCACTGAACCGCGTGTACAAGCGCACCGTGAAGAACGCTTAAATAAGAATCGCTGAATCAAGGCCGCACAGTGGCCCGCAAAAGCCACTGTGCGCCTTTTTGGCATTATACCTGTCCGCAGCGGGCGCACGACTGACCGCCGCTGCGGCCATAAAAGGGGGTTCACCTGACGTGAAAAAATATACGCTCAAGCGTGTCCTCACCTCGCTGTTTACGCTGCTGGCCATCCTGCTGGTGCTGTTCATCCTGATGCAGCTGATGCCCGGCTCGCCGTTCAACGACGAAAAGCTGACAGCCGATATGAGAGCCGCGCTCTACGCAAAATACGGCCTTGACCAGCCGATCTATGTCCAGTTCTTCCGCTATGTGGGCAATATGCTTCGGGGCTACTTCGGCGTAAGCTACAACATTTCGAAGAACACGCCCATCTCCCAGCTCATCCAGTCCCGTCTGCCCATCTCCATCCAGATCGGCGGCATGGCGGTCACGCTGGGCGCTCTGGTGGGCCTCGTACTGGGCATCATCGCCGCCCTCAAGAGGGACACCATCTTTGACACCATCGCCACCATCATCTCGGTCATCGGCGTGTCGGTGCCGTCCTACGTCTTCGCACTGGCCCTGAGCTACACCTTCGGCTTCCGGCTCCGCTGGCTCCCGATGCTGTTCTCGGCCAAGGACATCTTTGGTTCCAGCGTTCTGCCCAGCGTGTCGCTGTCCATGTTCACGATGGCCTCCATCGCCCGCTTTACCCGAAGCGAGATGATCGAGGTGCTGGACTCCGACTATATGCTGCTGGCCGAGAGCAAGGGCATCTCCGGCCCGGCGCTCATCTTCCGCCACGCCCTGCGCAACGCCCTCATCCCCATCATCACCGTGCTGGCGCCCCTCATTGTGGACCTGATGACCGGCTCGCTGGTGGTCGAGAAGATCTTTGCCATCCCCGGCGTGGGCAGCCTGTTGGTGACGGCCATCCAGTCCAACGATTACAACGTGGTCATTGGTCTGAGCTTCATCTACAGCGCCATGTACATTGGCATCATGCTGGTCGTTGATTTGCTGTACGGCATCATCGACCCGCGCATCCGTCTGGCAAAGGGGGACGACTGATATGGCAGAAAAAGCGATCCGACTGGGCGGCGAAAGCACCGCCGCAGCCATCACGCAGGCCGTGCAGGAGCTATACCCGGAGCACAGCTTCACAGCCGAAGAGTTTGCCCGGAAAGATAACGCCGCCGAGATCGCGGTGGATACCAACTTTGCGGCCCAGAGCTTCTGGAAAGATGTCCGCATCCGCTTCTTCCGCAAGAAGAGCGCTGTGCTGGGCCTGATCATGATCTTCGTCATCCTGCTGCTGGCCATCTTTGGCCCGGGCATGAATGACTACACCTACTCCGGCCAGGATCTGAGCCAGAAAAACTTTGCGCCCCGCGTGCCCGGCATCGAGCAGTTCGGCATTCTGGACGGCAGCGAGAAGATGAGCACCACCACCGGCACGAAGATCGTCAACAACTATGTCGAAAAAGGCAAGGATGGCGTCTACTACTGGTTCGGAAGCGACCTGTACGGCCGCGACATCTGGACCCGTACTTGGGAAGGTGCCCGCGTCTCCCTCATCATCGCCGTGGCCGCTGCGGTCATTGACATGGTCATCGGCATGAGCTACGGCCTTGTCTCGGGCTATTTCGGCGGCAAGGTGGATATGCTGATGCAGCGCTTCCTCGAGATCGCCAACGGCATCCCCCGTCTGGTCATCGTCACGCTGCTGCTTCTGGTGCTGCAGCCCGGCATGGTGACCATCATCTTTGCCCTGATGCTCACCGAGTGGGTGGGTATGAGCCGGATCGCCCGCGCTGAGATGCTCAAGCTGAAGGATCAGGAGTTCGTTCTGGCCTCCCGCACGCTGGGCGCAGGCAGCTTCTTCATCATCTTCAAGGAAGTGCTGCCCAACATCATCGGACCCATCATCACGCAGGTCATGTTCAGCATCCCGACGGCCATCTTTACCGAGGCCTTCCTTTCCTTTGTGGGTCTGGGCATCCCGGTGCCCCAGTGCTCGCTGGGTTCCCTCATCAGTGAGCTGTACAACAGCTTCACCACCCACCCCTATCAGATCATCCCACCCATCGTGGTCATGAGCCTGCTGATGCTCAGCTTCAACCTGCTGGCCGACGGCCTGCGCGAGGCACTTGACCCCAAGATGAAGAGTATGTAAGGAGGCGCACAGCATGCCTGATGCAAAAAGAGAACAGGTCTTGTCGGTGCGAGACCTTGATATTACCTTTAAGACCACCGCCGGCCCCGTCCATGCCATTCGGGGCGTGAACATCGACCTCTACAAGGGCGAGACGGTGGCGCTGGTGGGTGAGTCCGGCTCCGGCAAGTCCGTTACCATGAAGGCGGCTATGGGTATCCTCGCCCAGAACGCCAAGGTGAACAGCGGCAGCATCCAGTTCAGCTACCACCACGCCGACGGCAGCCCGGAGACGGTTGACCTGCTGCAGAAGGACAAGAAGTGGATCCGCCGCCACATCAACGGCAAGCGGATCGCCATGGTCTTTCAGGACCCCATGACCAGCCTTGACCCCACCATGACCATCGGCAAGCAGATCATGGAGGGGATGCTCTGGCACTTCAAGATGCCCAAGGCCGAGGCCTACAAAAAGGCTCTCAAGCTGCTGGAAGAGGTGGGCATCACCGACGCCGAAAAGCGGATGAAGAGCTACCCCCACCAGCTGTCCGGCGGTATGCGGCAGCGCGTGGTCATCGCCATCGCGCTGTCCTGCGACCCCGACCTGCTCATCTGCGACGAGCCGACCACCGCACTGGATGTGACCATTCAGGCGAAGATTTTGGAGCTTATCCGCAGCATCCAGAAGGAGCGCGGCATCTCGGTCATCTACATCACCCACGACCTCGGCGTCGTGGCAAAGGTGGCCGACTATGTCGATGTCATGTATGCTGGCAAGATCGTCGAGACCGGCACCATTGATGAGATCTTCTACGACCCCCGCCACCCCTACACATGGGGCCTGCTGTCGGCCATGCCCGACCTTGACACGGCTGACGAGCGGCTCTACACCATCCCCGGCTCGCCGCCGAACCTGCTGCACGAAAAGGCCGGCGACGCCTTTGCACCCCGCAACAAGTACGCGCTGAAGATCGACGACGAGATCGACCCGCCCATGTTCAAGATCAGCGACACCCACTTTGCAGCGACTTGGCTGCTGGATCCCCGCGCCCCCAAGGTGGAGATGCCGCCGGAGCTGAAGGAACGTGTGGCCCGGATGCGCGCAGAAGCAAAAAAGATCGAGGAGGCGGAGTAAATGGCAGCACAAAGCGCTACCCCTCTGCTGAAGGTCGAGGGGCTGAAGCAGTATTTCAAGGTGAACAAAAACTTCACGGTCAAGGCCGTGGACGATGTCAGCTTTGAGATCTATCCCGGCGAGACCTATGGTTTGGTGGGCGAGTCCGGCTCGGGCAAATCCACCATCGGCCGGAGCATCATCCGGCTGTATGACCCCACCGCAGGCAGGATCACATTCGACGGGCAGGACATCAGCGGCCATCTGAGCCACGCCCAGAACAACACCCTGCGCACCCAGATGCAGATGATCTTCCAGGACCCGATGGCATCCCTGAACCCCCGCAAGAAGGTGGAGGACATCATCGGCGAGGGTCTGGACATCCACCATATGTACAAGACGCAGGCCGAGCGCCGCGAGAAGGTGGAGAAGATTCTGGCGAAGGTGGGCCTTGCACCGGAACACGCCGAGCGCTACCCTCACCAGTTCTCCGGCGGCCAGCGTCAGCGCGTCGGCATTGCCCGCGCCCTCATCATGAACCCGAAGCTCATCATCGCCGACGAGTGCATCTCGGCGCTGGACGTGTCGATTCAGGCGCAGGTCGTCAACCTGATGAAGGACATCCAGCAGGAGACGGGCACGGCCTATCTGTTCATCGCCCACGACCTGTCGATGGTCAAGTACATCTCCGACCGCATCGGCGTGCTCCATCTGGGCCACCTGCTGGAAACGGGCACAACGGAGGAGATCTTTGCAAATCCCATCCACCCCTATACCCGCAGCCTGTTGTCGGCCATCCCGCTGCCGAACCCGGTGGTGGAGAAGCGCCGGGTGGCCGAGACCTACGACTACGCCACCTCCGGCATCGACTATTCCAAGGGCACCAGCCACCATGTGGAGGGCAGCCATTACGTCAAGTGTACGGATGAAGAATTTGCCAAATGGTGCAAATAAGACCGTTCAGCTCCCCTCCGGGGGAGCTTTTTTGCGCTCCGGCTACCTTATATATAATAGCGCTGCAAAATGTTTCGTGGTGGGACGTTGTATTCCGGGGGTAAATCTGGTATCATATAAAAATACGGCCCGGAAAGTGCGGGCCGTTGAATATGCGTTATGGGATACGGCGCACGCTGCGCCCGGTTTTGGAGGAGTACTATGATAATCCCCGGCATTCTATTCGTTCTGGGTCTGCTCTGCCTCATCAAGGGCGGCGATTGGTTCGTGGACGGCGCATCGGCGCTGGCCCGCCGGTTCCACCTGCCGGAGCTGCTCATCGGCGCAACGGTGGTGTCCATCGGCACCACCCTGCCTGAGGTGATGGTGTCCACCATCTCAGCCGTGTCCGGCCATGGCGAGATCGCCTACGGCAACGCCATCGGCTCGGTCATCTGCAATGCGGCCCTCATCGCGGCCATCACGGTGGCCGTGCGGCCCGGCAAGGTGGACCCCAAGACCCTGCGGGTGCCAGTGGCCTTTTTCTTCGCGGCGGCGGCCATCTACTGCTTCGCCGCTTACGGGATGGGCCGCTTCACCCGGCCTTTGGGTCTGCTGATGCTGGCAATGTTCGCGGCCTATATGGCGGCGAATGTCTGGCAGATGAAAAATGCCCCGGCAGAGCCGGAGCACGAAGAAGAGTTGATGAGCCTTGGGCGGATCGTTCTGCGGCTGGTGGTGGGCGCGGCCCTCATCGCGCTGGGTGCGAACCTGCTGGTGGACAACGGCACCATCATTGCACAGGCGCTGGGCGTGCCCGAATCCGTCATCGCGCTCACCTTCGTGGCGCTGGGCACTTCGCTGCCCGAGCTGGTCACGGCCATCACCTCGCTGATGAAGGGCCACAGCGACCTCTCGCTGGGCAACGTCGTGGGCGCGAACGTCTTCAATCTCGTGCTGGTCAGCGGCGTGTCGGTGGCGCTGGCACCGTTTGATATTCCACAGAGCGCGACTCTGTTCGGCATCAACTCGAGCCTCGTGCTCGAACTGCCCGTGATGCTGCTGGTGATGATCCTGCTGACCATCCCGGCGCTAGTGCGCGGCAGACTCTCCCGCGTGCAGGGCGTGGCGCTGCTCTGCATCTATGCCGCGTTCTGCGCGGTGCAGTTCACGCTGTGAGGCGCGATGTCATTTTATAGCAGCCGGAGAGAATGCCCGCTTGAGCAAGTAAAAGAGAAGCCAGCCGCAGAACGGAAAACTGCGGCTGGCTTTTTGTTTCTATCAGGAAGTAAAGACGGCGATCACGAAGGTCTGTCCGCCGATGGTGCCGACGGCAAAACTGACCTGACAGCAATCGATATTGGAAGAAATGTCAGGCAGGACGAGGAATCTCCGATTTTTGAGCAGCGTCTGGGCAGCGGATGAGAGAAGGGCATCATCCGATAAGTCGGAGTCCAGCGCGGCGTAGCTGACCTTGCACGGCCTTGCGGACAGGGAAGGATAGCTGGCCAGCAAGCCGTCGGCACAATGCACCGGGCTGGTATCACCCGTACTGTCGGAGAGGAGCGAGGCCACCTTGCTGGCGTCATCGGCGCAGACTTTTTGAAGATAGGCAAGGACAGCCTCGGCGGCAGAGTCATTGCCATAGATAAAGTGGCTGGAATCGCTGTCGTCAAAGTGGGTGTAATAATGTTTATTCAGGGCGGCGAGAAGCCGGGCCTTGCCCTGCGTGCTGTCTTTTGTGGAAATGTCCGGCAGGACGAACACCCCGCCGCCGATCTGACAGCCGCAAAGCAGGAGTGTAAGGCCCAGAATGAGCGTAAGGATGGCAGTGCGGCGGTTTGTGCATCGTGTCATGGCAGAACCCTCCCGTCTGCGTAGTCCGCCTGTTTATCGCAAGGCAAGAAATTAGTGCAACATGAAAACAGCATATTTGCGATATGCAATTCAACGCTGTTGCTGTTGCATTAAAAAGTTGAATTGCTATGATTCGAAAACCGTTGAAACAGACGGCAAAGAACGCTTTCAAACACTTGCAGCTTCTACAACACAATGATAAGACGATGACGGGAAGATGTCAATATTCTGACGTAAAATCGAAAAAAGTCTGGATGGATGCCCAATTCGAAATGTCGAGAACCGGCAGATTGAACAATTCCGGGAGAAAAAAGAACAGCTCCACCCGGGAAGGTGGAGCTGTTGCAATCCGTCGATTTTTATGGTATCCTTATTTGCAGGAAAGACGCTGTTCTGCAAGTGCAGCGGTCATGCTTCCCTCCTCGGTGTCATTGCTCGTGTCATCGTCAGGAGGAAGTCCAATTTTTTGTCATCCTCCTGACGGTTCGATTGTTTTTACATGAGATACTTGAAGGAGGATTCCATCATGGAAGTTTTAGATATTGTTTTTTCCGCACTGAACCTTTTGGCTACAGTCGTCATCGGCGTCATCAATGTGACGTGGATGATTTCGAGGGATGTCTTTCGGGACAAACCTCGGGCAAAACACTATTCGAAAAAATAAAATGACAAGAAAAATGACCGCCCAGACTTCCAAACCGTGGCGGTCATATTTTCTAATGTGACACTCAAGGAGGGAAGCTGACCATTGTGCGGACAGCGCCTTTCCTTATCTTTATTATAGACGTCAGCACGCGGATTGTCAAGCGCCGGAAGGCATTGCAATCCGTCGATTTTTATGGTATCCTTATCGGTAGGAAAGGCGCTGTTCTGCAAGTGCAGCGGTCATGCTTCCCTTCTTGGGGTCACCGATGTGTCGTACCCTTAGAGGAAGTTCAATTTTTTGTCGCCCTCCGAGGGTACGAGTGTTTTTATACATGAGTTACTCAAGGAGGTATTCCGTTATGGAAATTTGGAATAATGTTCTCGCCCTGCTCACCCTTTTGGTCACTGTCATCATTGGCACGGCCAAGATCACTTGGACGCTTGCCCAAGTGATTTTTCGTGACTCGCACCGCGCAAAACACGATTCGAAAAAATAATGACAAGAAAAATGACCGCCTAGGCTCCCAATCCGATGGCGGTCATGTTTTCTAACGTGACACTCAAGGAGGGAAGCTGACCACTGTGCGGACAGCGCCTTTCCTTATCTTTATTATAGACGTCAGCACGCGGATTGTCAAGCGCACACTGCCCTTTTTGTTAGGGTATACCGCAGAGCGTTTCCGGCAGGCCAAAAGCCTCTCCCTTTGGGAGAGGTATCACCAGAGGTGACGGAGAGGGCAAGCCCGTCACAGCCGAGCCGCTAACGTGCCGGACTGCGCGGAGCGGGTTATCACATCTTCGCCACAAATCTATCACAAACACCCGGGTTTTGCGCCCCAAACTCCGGCACAAATGCACGGCAAACCAACACTTTGCCATTTTTTTAAGGGGTTGATTGGGCAAAACGCCGAAACAAATACCGTATCTTGACAATCTTGTGAAAATGAACTATACTAGGCCTATCGAGACAAGCCACGCAATAATTGTAGTGGTTTGCCGAAATAAAAATCATTTTTTATTGGAGGAATACCACTATGAAAATGTTCAAGAAGATCATGGCTGTTGCTCTGACCGCTGTTATGGCTGTCTCCATGCTGACCGGCTGCGCTCTGACCGATGCTGTTAGTGACAAGGCTGTTGAGAAGGCTCTGGAGAGCAAGCTGTCCGGTAACGGTGTTGAGGTTAAGGTCTCTACCACTGATGCCAAGGAGTACAAGGATGTGGTCAAGGCTGTTAAGCAGGAGCTGACGAGCGACGCTAACAAGAATAAGGTTCCTACTGAGGTCGTGATTACTACTACTGCGACGAAGGGTTATGTTGCTGTTGTCGTCAAGGCTTCCAATAAGTCTAACAACGTCAAGAATGACCTGGAGGATGCTGATGTTGCTCTGCTGAAGGCCTGCCTGACCGATAAGACGAAGGACAGCGCAAAGCTGAAGATCGCTACCGATTACTTCAAGGGTCTGAAAGAGACTGGCAAGACTGATAAGTGCGATTACGTTATTATCGTCGCTAAGGTTGCTACCTAATCAGCGCATCTAACTAAGCTATTACAGGCACACGGCCTGTAATTGATAACCATTATGCCTGTGTCTCAAGTGCGTAATGATTATCTCACATAGTCTGAGGGCGAGGCTCCACAAGGGGCCTCGCCCTTGGGCTTTTTATGGGGCAGAAGGGCTATTGACAAACGAAGGGCATCTGGCTATAATAAAACTGAATAATAGGATGCATTGGACGGGTTTCGGGCTTGATGGAAAATACTGGAAACTTCAAAAATGCGGAAATGTGCATTTTTGAAGCACCAAAAAGCACGGAAAATGCATTGAAATGGCCATAAAATGACGCTGAAACGCGATATATGAGATGAAGCACAAAAGCGTCGGAATGCAACAGAATGCGACAGAAAGCGTCAGGTGAGCCGTCTGTGTCTGGAAAGATACAGGCGGCTTTGTGGTCGGCAGAAGAAATTTTTCGGGATGCCGCATAAGAGAGCAGAGCGCGCTTGACAATCCGCGTGCTGACGTCTATAATAAAGATAAGGAAAGGCGCTGTCCGCACAGTGGTCAGCTTCCCTCCTCAGATGTCACGTTAGAAAACATGACCGCCGAAGTTTGGTAGCTACGGGCGGTCATTTTTCTTGTCATTATTTTTTCGAATAGTGTTTTGCCCGAGGTTTGTCCAGAAAGACATCCCTTGAGATCATCCACGTCACATTGATGACGCCGATGACGACTGTAGCCAAAAGGTTCAGTGCGGAAAAAACAATATCTAAAACTTCCATGATGGAATCCTCCTTCAAGTATCTCATGTAAAAACAATCGAACCGTCAGGAGGATGACAAAAAATTGGACTTCCTCCTGACGATGACACGAACAATGACACCGAGGAGGGAAGCATGACCGCTGCACTTGCAGAACAGCGCCTTTCCTGCAAACAAGGATACCACAAAAACCGACAGAAAGCAATGCCTTTCGGTGCTTGACAATCCGCGTGCTGACGTCTATAATAAAGATAAGGAAAGGCGCTGTCCGTGCAAACGGCTAGCTCCTCACCGGCTACTCATCACAAAAAGTAATGACCGCCAAGGTTTGTGAGACATTGGGCGGTCATTTCTTTTTGTCGTTATTGCCATTATCGTGCGAAATCCGCCATGCAATGTCAAAAGTGACATGCACGACCTGAGCCAACAACATCAGTAGACTGACGATGAGGGCCAGAAGTGCGAAAACTTCAGCAAGAGTCATGTGGCATCCCCCCTTTACTCGATGAGCATCGGGAGGAAAACTTCAAAAAGCGCCCTCCCATGCTCATTTCGTTCCAAAGAACGATGTAGCAAAGCCGGGAGGAGCATAGCCGCCTGCGTTTGACGAAACAGCGCCTTTCCTGCAAACAAGGATACCACAAAAACCGACAGAAAGCAATCTTTTTCCCTATTGACAGGCGGGAAGGATATTTTGTATAATACGGTCATAGAAATACTCGCTCGAACGAGCGGGTAAAAATGAAGACAGCTGCGGAACAGGAAAACGCAGCTGTCTTTTTTATCGCAATTTTCAAAAATAGTGCCTATCAAAATAGCATATTTGCGATATGCAGTTTGCGGATGTTGCTTGTGCATT
>OAUV01001553.1_pt1 | contig 11913 bp, 10 predicted proteins | sample 1516841 | NCBI WGS metagenome assembly OAUV01 (sample SAMEA2580044, study PRJEB22360) | human gut metagenome | biome: human gut; feature: human-associated habitat; material: faeces | place: Denmark | collected 2008/2010 | reverse complement strand
TGAGGTGAGCGTTCCCCGCTGCGACAAACGCATCCAGCATCGCCTGCCCCACCTCCGGGGGCTTGTACAAGGTGGTTGCGGCGTTATCAAGGTAGATCACGGCTTGACCACGTTCCCGGCGTTCAGCATCTTTTCAGCGATGACATACATATTGGTCACGCCGCCCACGGCCAGCTTCTCCGTTATGCCGTAGAAGTTCAGGCAGGTGCCGCAGGTCAGGATCTCCACACCCTCGGCTTCCAGTGCCTTCAGGTCTTCCAGCATGGGCGAACCCTCACAGGTCAGGGATGCGCCGCCGTTATAGAAGAGGATCGTCTTGGGCAGCTTGTCCTGCTGGGTCAGGGAGAACACGAAGGCCTTGAGCAGGGTCTTGCCCAGCTCCTCGGCCCCTTCCCCCATCTTGTCGGACGCGATGACCACCACCGTATCGGTGCGGGCATCCGGGATGCAGGTTTCCGCTTCTGCCTGCTGTTTCTCTTCGCCCGGCACAGCGGTTTCCGCAGCAGGCGCGTCCTTGATGGTAAAGCGGACACGGTATTCCTGCTCGGCCAGTTTTTCGGAGCTGGACAGATAGCCCTTCTGCTGGGCCATCTTGGTCAGGTTCTGGACAGCGATCTCATTGTCCACCAGCACTTCCACCTCGCCGGGGCCGTGCAGCTCTGCAATGGCCTTTTTGGCCTTGACCACGGGCAGCGGACAGGCATCTCCACGGGCATCGATCTTGATCATCGGTTGTTCCTCCCTCATTCGTATGTTACTGTGATCTCCGGTGTCTGCTTTTCCCCAATGGCGCCCACGATTTTTGCGGGCAGACCCGCCGCCTGCAGCTCTGCTTCCAGGGCAGCGGCATCCTGCGGGGCCACGGCAAACAGCAGGCCGCCGGAGGTCTGGGGATCAAACAGGATCTCTTCCATCGGGAAGGGCACTTTCTCAAACCGGACAAAGGGCCCGGTGTGGTTGCGGTTGCGCTGACCGGCGGCGGTGTACAGGCAGGCATCTGCGGCCTCCCACGCCCCGGGCAGCACCGGCACAGCATGGGCATCAATGACGCAGGAGAGCTTCTCCCCCATCATCTCGTGCAGATGGCCCAGGAAGCTGAACCCGGTCACATCCGTGGCGGCGTGCACCTCGTACCTGCGTGCGATCTCTGCCGCCGTTTTGTTCAGGGTGGTCATGGAACGGACTGCAGCTTCCATCTGTTCCGGAACGGCTTCGCCCACCCGGTTGGCGGTGCAGATCAGCCCCACGCCAAGCGCCTTGGTCAGAAGAAGCTTGTCGCCCGGGCGGCCGGTATCGTTGGCCGTCAGGCGGTGCGGGTCTACCAGACCGGTCACCGACAGGCCGTACTTCACGCCGGTATCGGCAATGGAGTGCCCACCCGCCAGCGTACCCCCGGCTTCGGCCACCTTTTCGGCACCGCCGCGCAGGATCTCCCCCAACACGTTCAGATCCATGCTCTCGGGGAAGCAGACGAGATTCAGTGCCGTTTTGACCTCACCGCCCATGGCGTAGACATCGCTCAGGGCATTGGCCGCGGCAATCTGCCCAAAGGTATAGGGGTCATCGACCATCGGCGGGAAGAAATCCACCGTCTGCACCAGAGCAATGTCCTCGGTAATGCGGTAGACGGCAGCATCGTCCCGGCTGTCGTAGCCAACCAGAAGGTCGGGGTCTTTTTCGCCCCGGGGCAGCTTTTCCAGAATGCGGCTCAGTACCCCAGCACCCAGCTTGGCGGTGCATCCGCCGCCAGTGCAGAAGACAATGGGGCCTTGTTCTGCCATTTCATGCACGCTCCCTTTCATCAAAATAAGTCAACACGCCCTGCACCTCATATTTTTCGCGCAGGAGCGCGAGGGTCTGTTCGCCTGCGGCAATGCGGGCGGGGGCATCCGCCTGATTGAGCACCACAGAAAAACGGCGGTTCCCTACCAGTTTTCGTCCCCCCTGCTCACTGGCCAGCAGCCTTGCCAGCAGCTCCGGGGTCAGGAGCGTTTCGGGGGCAGTGCCCAGCAGGGCGCAGGCCTGCTCCAGCCGGAAGCAGACCTCCCGCAGAGGTCTGCCCAGCGCAGACAATCCTGCCACGGCCAGCACGATATCGCTTTCCGGCAGCAGCACCGGTTCATGGGCCGCCGGAACTTTGCAGGGCATCCGTTTTGCACCGTCCGCTTCCAGAAGAACCATATCAGCCTGTGCCATCCAGCAGGTCAGCTGCTCCGGCGGCAGGGCGGTCAGCTTGCCCTGCTCTGCCGGGACACCGGCCACGGCATATTGCCCTGCCGCCCAGAGGGACGCAAGAGCAGCCTCATCTGCGGCATAATTCTCCCCCGGCTGCCGGATGTGGGTGGTGGTGCTCACCAGCACCCGCCAGCCTTTGGCGGCACAATGCCGGGCAAAGGCATAGAGCAGGGTGGTTTTTCCGCCGCCGCCCACCAGCGAGACCACATGGCCCTTTTCAGCCAGAAACGGAAATTGTTTTTCCGAAAGCATCAGCGGTTTTCTTCCACCGCCATGGCGACCTGCTCCGGGGTAATGGGCAGCTCATAGAAGCGGGTGCCGATGGCATTGTAGATGGCATCCGCGATGGCGGGCAGCGGGGTGTTGATGACCACCTCACCGATGGATTTTGCACCAAACGGGCCGTTGGGCTCGTAGCTGCTCTCAAACTCCACCCGGATGTGGCCGATGTCCACACGGGCGGGGATCTTATACTGCATAAAGGAATTCTCCATCGGCCAGCCCTTGGCATCGTAGGTGATGTTCTCGGTCAGAGCCATGCCGATGCCCTGCAGGATGCCGCCCTCAGCCTGCACACGGGTCAGGTTGGGGTTGATGGGGGTGCCGCAGTCCACGCAGGCGGCATAATCCACCACCTTGACCTCGCCGGTCTCCTTGTCCAGCTCAATTTCAGCTGCACCGACCATGTAGGGCGGGGGCGAAAGGGGCGAGGTGTGGGTCTCGGTGATCTCCAGCGGCACCATGTGGCCGAACTGGGAGGCGAAAGCCACCTCAGAGAGAGAGACCCTCTTCTCCGGGTCTGCGTTCAGGGAGACGAACTTGCCGTCAAAATCCACGGCATCTTCGGTCGTCTGGAGCAGCTCCGCGCCCAGCTTGCAGATCTGGCCGCGCAGCCGGAGGGCACACTTCTCCACTGCCTTGCCTGTGACATAGGTGGTAGAGGAAGCGTAGGAGCCGGAGTCATAGGGCGAGGTGTCGGTATCCGCGCCAAAGACGGTGATATTGTCCAGGTCACAGTCCAGCACCTCGGCGGCGATCTGAGCCAGCGTGGTGTCACAGCCGGTGCCCATATCGGCCGCGCCGATGATGAGGGAGTAGAACCCGTCATCGTTTACCTTGAGGGTGGCGCTGCCCACGTCCATGCCGGAAATGCCGGAGCCCTGCATGGCCATGCCCATACCCACGGCACGCACCTTGCCATTGCCAAGGTCACGCACAGGGTACTTGTTGTCCCAGTCGATCATCTCGTGGACCTTTTTCAGGCAGCGGTCCAGCGCGCAGCTGGTGTTCACAGCGCCGTAATAGGCAGGCATCACATCGCCCTCTTTGACGATGTTCATTTCGCGGATCTTGAAGGGGTCCATGTGAAGTCTGGCGGCCAGCTCGTTGACAGCAGATTCCACCGCAAACAGGCCCTGGGTCGCACCATAGCCGCGGTACGCACCGGCAGACATGTGGTTGGTGTAGACCACGTCGCTGACAAAACGGAAGGCTTCGGCCTTGCCGTACAGCGGGATGGACTTGTGACCGGAAAGGCCCACCGTTGTGGGGCCGTGCTCGCCGTAGGCACCGGTGTTGGACAGGGTGTAGAGGTCGATGCCCTTCACGATGCCGTCCTTGGTGGCACCCAGACGGACGTGCATCTCCATCTCGTGGCGGGGCGAAGATGCGGTCTGGCTCTCTTCGCGGGTGAAGATCAGCTTGCAGGGCTTCTTGGTCTTCCAGGTAACAAAGGCCGGATAGATGGCCGAGACCGCCGTCTGCTTGGCACCAAAGCCGCCGCCGATGCGGGGTTTGATGACGCGGATCATGGATTTGGGGATGTGCAGGGCGTTTGCCACATTGCGGCGGGTGTGGAACACGATCTGGGTCGAGCTGAGGATGTTCAGCCGTCCGTACAGGTCCATCCAGCAGCAGGTGCGGAAGGTCTCCATCATGGCCTGCTGGCAGGCCTTGGTGTGGTAGACACGGTCGATGACAACATCGCACTTTGCCAGCACGGCATCGATGTCGCCGTCGCCGCACGCATCGTGGGCACAGAGGTTGCGCTTGTTGTCGGCACCCACGGGGCTCAGGCTCTCCCAGTTGTCCTCCGGGTGGACAAGGATGGGGTTATCCTTCGCAGTATGGAAATCCAGCACCGGCTCCAGCACCTGATACTCCACCTTGATGAGCTTCATGGCCTTCTCGACACATTTCTCATCCTTGCCCACCACAATGGCCACCACGTCCCCCACAAAGCGGACGTGGCGATCGATGACCAGGCGGTCGTAGGGGCTGGCTTCGGGGTAGGTCTGGCCGGCCTGCGTGTAGCGGCGGGCGTTCTGGTCCACATCCTCCCAGGTGAAGATGGCCTCGATGCCGGGCACCTTTTTGGCCACGGACGTGTCGATGCGCTCCACCATGGCGTTGGCATGGGGCGAACGGTACAGCTTGACGATCAGGCAGTCTGCCGGGGCCAGATCATCCATGTAAACGGGCTTGCCGGTCACAAGCTGCATGGCATCCTTTTTGCGGAATGCTTTGTTGACGTTTTTCATTCGGCACCCTCCTGTTTTGCTTTTTTCCAGGCGAGGAAATTCTGGATGCCCCGCAGCTGGCCCTCGTAGCCGGAGCAGCGGCAGAGGTTGCCCGCGAGATATTCCTTGATCTCCTCCTCAGTGGGGTATTCCTTTTCCCGGAAGAGAGCGAGGGCGTTCATAATAAAGCCCGGGTTGCAGAAACCGCACTGCTCCGCACCCTGATCGGCGATAAAAGCACCGAACTCAGCAGCCTCCTCCTGCAGGCCCTCCAGCGTGGTCACCCTGTGGCCGTCGGCACGGGCTGCCAGCACAGAGCAGGACAGCACTGGCACATCGTCCAGAAAGACGGTGCACAGGCCGCAGTTAGAGGTCTCACAGCCGCGCTTGACACTGTAACAGCCGTGTGCGCGGACAAAATCGATGAGCAGGGTGTCCGGTGCGGCCTCTGCCGTGACTTTGGTTCCGTTCAGAATAATATTCACCTGCATCTTGTCTCACCTGTTCCCTTCCAATTTCAGCACAGCGCGCTTGACCAGCACCCCGGCCAGATGATTGCGGTATTCCGCACTGCCGCGCATATTGCTCTCCGTCCGGATGTTTGCCCGCACCTCAGCGGCAAAGCGGGCGGCGGTCAGCTCCGGCGTTTCGGCGGCATTGGGCTGCAGGGTATACAGCACTGCCTTGCCGGGCCGGGCACCAATGGCGACCCGGAAGCCCCCGGCCGTTTTCGCGGCGGCACAGGTTAGCACCGGGAAATCCGTCTGGCTGTTGCGCACCGACTGATAGCAGAATGCTGCCTGCTCTTTCGGCACGATGACCCGCACCAGGATATCCCTGTCGTACGGGCGCTGAGCATACTCCGAAAGCGGCACGATGCCGCCCTTGTAGAGCTCCACCGAAGCGTTCAGGGCCAGGGACATGGTCAGAACATCGGAAAAGCCAAAACGGCTGTAAATGCTGCCGCCCACAGTGGCAAGGTTGCGCAGCTGCACACCCACAATGTGGCGCACAGATTCCCGCACAGCGCCGCCCGTGTAGGCATTGAGCCCCTCGTGAAGCTCGATCTGCCGCAGGGGCACCATGGCCCCGATGGAAAAGCCCTCGGCCGTTTCCACAATTTTGTCCAGCCCAAGGCCTGACAGGTCGATGGCGGTGCCGACATTGATGTTCTCCATCTTGAGCCAGATCATGCCGCCGATGACCCGATTGTTTCGCTTCTGGTTGAGCTGCCAGGCTTCCTCGAGGCTTTCGGCCCGTTTGTATTCCCGGATCGTCATCATACGCAGTACCTCTCTTTTTTCGATTGCTACTTTTATTTTATCACAAAATCCCTTATAATGCCACTGGAAAGACTGCCGCAGATCCGGCAGATTCAGGAGGAATGATTTTATGGCAGAGTTGTGCAGAAAAAACGCCCGCCCTTCGGTGGGATGCGTCATCATGGCATCGGGGCTGGCCCGGCGGTTCGGCTCCAACAAGTTGCTGGCCGATTTCGGGGGCCGCCCCCTGCTCTGCCGGGCGCTGGAGGTCACCGCCACCCCTGCCCTTGCCGCCCGGGTGGTCGTGACCCGCTCTGCCGAGGTCAAGGCCCTGTGTGACGCACAGGCCGTTCCCTGCCTGCTCCACAGCCTGCCGGGCCGGAACGACACCGTTCGGCTGGGGCTGGAGGCGCTGCTGGAGCAATGCCCCGGTCTTGCAGGCTGCATCTTCCTGCCTGGAGATCAGCCACTGCTGCAGCGGGAGACGCTGGAAGCGCTGATCACTGCTTTTGCCCAGACACAAAAAGAAACAGAGCGGGCGATCTTCCGGCTGGGAGCCCGGGCCGCACATGGCCCGGACACCGTTGTCGGAAGTCCCGTTCTGTTTGGATGCGGATATTTTCCCGCTCTGCGTACCCTGCCCGAGGGCAAGGGCGGCAGTGTTGTGCTCAAGGCTCACCCTGAGCAGGTACAGATCGTTTACGCCCAGCGGCGGGAAGAACTGCTGGATGCAGATACGTCGGAAGCTCTGGAGGAGCTCTCCGCCATTGCAGCGCAATGGTGCGTCACCTGACAGGAGAGGCAAGGACACTTCTTGGCTCCCCTGTCAGGGGAGCTGTCACCGAAGGTGACTGAGAGGTTTATTCGGCCTTATCGTCCTTGGGCAGCAGCACGTTCAGCACAATGGCCACAAAGGCTGCGGGCACGATGCCGCTCTCGCCGCAGATCAACTGGAAGAACTGGGGGGTGTGTGCCAGGATGCTGGCATTTGCACCCATGCCGTAGCCCACGCCCAGTGCAACGGAAACAATGGTCAGGGTGCGCGGGGTCATCTTTTCCTTGGTAATGAGCTGGATGCCGGACACCACGATGGAAGAGAACATCATCACGGCAGCACCGCCCAGAACGGCCTGCGGCATGATGGAGACCAGTGCGCCCAGCTTGGGGATCAGGCCGCAGAGGATCAGGAAGATGGCACCGGTAGCCAGTGCACCGCGGTTGACGACCTTGGTCATGGAAACCAGACCCACGTTCTGGCTGAAGGAGGTGTTGGGCAGAACGCCGAAGCAGGCGGCAAAGGAAGAGCCCAGGCCGTCGCAGATAACACCGCCGGACAGCTCCTTATCGGTGGCCTCACGGCTCATGCCGCCCTCCATCACGCCGGAGATATCGCCCACGGTCTCCACAGCGGTGACGATGAACATGATCAGCACGGGCAGGATGGCGCGCATATCAAAAACGATCTTGACGGGAACCAGCTTGGGGATGGCAAACCAGTCGGCCTGTGCCACCTTGCTCCAGTTCAGCACCCATGCCTTGGTGAACTCCACACCCTCGGCAGTGACACCGGTGGTGGGCAGGACAAAGCCCATGATAAAGGCTGCCAGATAGCCCGCCACAATGCCGATGAGGATGGAGGAAGAACTCAGGAAGCCCGTGGTCCAATGCTTGAAGAACAGGATCACCACCAGCACGAATACGGCCAGCAGCAGGTTTTCCGCAGAACCGAAGTCCTTGGCTGCGTTGCCGCCGCCAAAGGAGTTGACACCCACGGAGATCAGGGACAGACCGATGGACAGCACCACCGTGCCGGTGACCACCGTGGGGAAGAACTTGCGCAGGGGCTTGAGGAAGAAGCCCAGCACAGTCTCAAACAGGCCGCCCAGAATGGAAGCACCCATGATGGCACCGTAGGCCAGCACACCGCCGCCCATGGAAGCAGCCACACTGTTGAACACGCCCAGGAAGCCGGAGCTGGTGCCCATGATAATGGGGACCTGACCGCCCACAGGGCCGATGGAGAACAGCTGCACCAGCGTGACCACACCGGCCACGAACATGGCGTTCTGCAGCAGGCTGACCTGCAGGTCAGCAAACTCACCGCCTGCAAGGCCGCAGGCACTGGTGATGATAAGAAGCGGGGTCAGGTTGCCCACGAACATGGCAAATACATGCTGCAGGCCCAGCGGGATGGCCTGGCGAAGGGGCATCTTGGCATCAAACTGGTATGCACCCTTCTCCAACTCGATATTTTTGATCATAACTTCTCCTTTATCTAAAAGGCTTTTTTACACGACAAAAATTATTATAGCAGAGCCTTTCTCAAATTGGGAGAGGTCCGGGATGTTTTTTGTTCATTTTTAGTTCATAAGTCATACTTTAACCTTAAATTGTTCTTCTGTGAAGCACAAAATCAGATAGATCAGCCCCCTGCTCCCGGCACCAGAAGCCTCTGAGGCGCATCGATGGCCGTGGTGCCCTCTGCAAGGTCGTTGGCGGCAAGCATCTGGGCCGGGGAGACATGGAACCTCCTGGCGATGGCAAACAGCTCCTCCCCCGCCTGTGCATAATAGATGCGCAGGCTGATCTCCGGGTCTGCCGGGGTCAACGGCTCTCCCAGCGCGATGGAGCCCACACAGGTGTTTCCGCTCCGCTGTAGGATGGCTCCTTCTGCCTTGACGGAAAGGTTGACCTCCAGTGTGCCGTTTGCGCAGACACAGCGCAGATCCTCGGCACGGAGCCAGCACTCCGGGATCAGCTCTGCGTCCGAGGGCAGCTCCCGCCCCAGCGGCAGGGCAAGCTCCAGCACCTTTTCATAGTTTTCCAGCTCCGAAAGGCTGTTCTCCCCAAAGGCAGTCACGGTCACCCGGCTGGTCAGATCCCAGTTATTTTCCCTGTATGCCAGCAGGGCCGGGCCAAAGGAGGCAAAGCAGGCCAGAATTTTAGCCCCAGCGTCCGGCAGAGGGCCGGAGCCGGTCAGGGTCACGGTCTCATCCAGGGTGCAGGCCAGCGATTCCGTCTGTACTGTCTGCGGGGTCTGTTCTGTCTCAAATTTCGTGGAGAAGGCATCCGCCACGCACTGCAGCTGGTAGGGCCTCCATGCCCGCAGGCGCAGCATCAGGGTGGCAGTCAGGCGGCTGGGTTCCTCCCCTTCTCCCTCCGTGAGCGTAAAGCCCACCGGCTCGGCCACGCAGAGGCAGCGGCAGTCCTCGCTCAGGCCGTCCACATCCAGCACCTGATTGAAGTTCAGGTTCACGCTCTGGCTCTGCAGTACCGGGTCGCCCTCGGCACGCCAGGCGCAGGAAACGACCAGCACGCCCTTGGCAACGGCTTTCCCGTTCAGGAGCTTGAGGTCTCCAACAGAGGCATTGCCGCTGAGGTCCAAAACGGCGGCGGGCGGCGTGGGAAAGCGGATCTCGCCCTCGACCGTGACCAGCTTTTCCATCACAGCGGCCCGCCGCACCCCGGAAAGGGTGACCAGTTTCTGCTCCACCCCGCCATCCGACAGAGCCGTGATGACATCTGTTTTGACCTGCGTATGCACCGATACCACCAGCCCATACGCCCCCCGCACCTCGATGCGGCGCGGGTTGACGGTGCGGCAGTTCAGATATTCGGTTTGGCCTTCCACCTGTACGGCCCATGCCGTGAAGACGAACTCCGGCAGGTCCAGCAGCTTGGTAAAGGGGAGCTTCTGCTCGGTCTGGCACAGGCCCGCTCCATCTTCCCCCTGATAATAGACCACACAGCGCAGATATCCCTCCAATTGCAGCTTGCCGGGCTGCAGCCGCTTTTGCAGCACCACCGGCCTGACAAAGCACTTGACCAGCTTGAACACCGGTGGCAGATAATCAGAGATCAGGATCTCTGTTTCCAGCGGCAGCTCTGCCTTGAGGGTACAGTTTGTCCCCGCCGCCGGCAGGGCATCCCGAAAGATCTTCAACTCCATGGTACGCGCTCCTTTCCTGTCCGCTCTTGGTGTCATTTTATTCCGGGAACAGGCAGGATAGAACGAAGCTACTTTCCGGAGACGTAAAAAGCCGCCGCACAGCGTTTCCACTGCGCGGCGGCCTTATCACAATCAGGGTTCAGGGAAAATCAGGTGCTTATTCAGCAGCCTTGGCAACCTCGATCTGCTTGATCAGCTCGGGAACGACCTTGAACAGATCGCCCACGATGCCGTAGTCAGCAACACCGAAGATGGGTGCGCTCTCGTTCTTGTTGACGGCGATGATGCACTCGGAATCCTGCATACCAGCGGTGTGCTGGATGGCACCGGAAATGCCCAGAGCAACATAGATCTTGGGGTGGACCGTCTTACCGGTCTGACCGACCTGATGGTCAGCGGTCATCCAGCCTGCATCGGTAACGGCACGGGAAGCACCCACAACGCCGCCGCCCAGTGCAGCAGCCAGCTGCTCAGCCAACTCGATGCCCTTGTTGACATCCTTGCTGATGCCGCGGCCAACGGAGACGATGACATCGGCACCGATCAGATCGACCAGCTTCTCAGCAGCCTTCTCGACGCTCAGGACCTCGGTCTTGATGTCGGCAGCGGACAGCTCGAAAGCGGGCTTCACGATCTGGCAGGCATCTGCCTTGGCCTGATCGAAAGGAGCCTTCTTCATAACGCCGGGGCGCACGGTGGACATCTGAGGACGGAAGCGGGGGCAGATGATGGTAGCCATCAGATGGCCGCCGAATGCGGGACGGGTCATCTTCAGGTTGCGGTCTTCCATATCGAACTTCTGCTTGGACAGGTCGATGGTGGAGCTCTCCTTCAGGAAGTCGATGTACTTTGCAGTGTCGATATCCAGGTGGGTAGCATCAGCGGTCAGGCCGGTGTGCAGGCGGGCTGCGCAGCGGGGGCCCAGATCGCGGCCAATGTTGGTGGCACCGATCAGCAGGACCTCGGGCTTGTACTCGTTGACCATGTCGCAGACGACCTTGGCGTATGCGTCCGTGGTGTAATCCTTCAGCAGGGGGCTGTCGCAAACCATGACCTTATCAGCGCCATAGCCGCCCAGCTCCTTGGCAATGCCGTCCACGTTATCGCCCAGCAGCAGGCCGGTGACTTCGCAGTTCAGCTCATCAGCCAGCTTGCGGGCCTCGCTGACCAGCTCGAAATCGGTGGGCATCAGTTTGCCCTGGCGCTGCTCACAAAAGACCCAAACGCCCTTGTACTCGTTAAAATCAGCCATTGTAATCCTATGCTCCTTTCATCAGATCAGGTGCTTCTTGGCCAGGATACCTGCCAGCTGTGCGGCGGTGTCGTCGCCAGTCAGCATGGTGCCTGCGCCCTTCTGCGGAGGAGTGAAGGACTTAAAGACGTTCGTCGGAGAACCCTTCAGACCGATGGTATCGACCTCGATCAGCGGATCATCCTTCAGAGCGTTGTAATCGAACACTTCCATGGGCTTGTCGTAGCAGGTGAAAATGCCATTGACGCTCATGTAACGGGGCTGGTTCAGCTCCTTGATGCAGGTCAGCAGGCAGGGAGTCTGCACCTTGACCATCATGTAGCCGTCTTCCAGCATACGCTTCACGGTCAGGGTGTTGCCATCCTTCTGGATGTCAGCCACATAGGTAACCTGGGGCAGATGCAGTTTTTCAGCGATCTGGGGGCCGACCTGTGCGGTATCGCCATCAATTGCCTGACGGCCGCAGAACACAACGTCCTCGGGGCCAACGCCGATCTTATTGACAGCAGCAGCCAGAATCTGGCTGGTTGCAAAGGTATCGGAACCGCCGAACTCACGGCCGGAGACCAGAACAGCCTTGTCCGCGCCGCGGGCCAGCAGCTCACGCAGCATTCCCTCGGCCGGAGGAGGACCCATGGTAATGACAACGACTTCGCAGCCGGTAGCGTCCTTGAGCTTCAGAGCAGCCTCCAGAGC
>OAUV01001542.1_pt1 | contig 12025 bp, 10 predicted proteins | sample 1516841 | NCBI WGS metagenome assembly OAUV01 (sample SAMEA2580044, study PRJEB22360) | human gut metagenome | biome: human gut; feature: human-associated habitat; material: faeces | place: Denmark | collected 2008/2010 | reverse complement strand
AGAGCTCGCGCCGACACGCAGGCGAGCTCGACGTCGGCCACGGCCACGGTCCCACGAACCACTTCTGGCGCCTCTGGAAGGAGAGGGTGTAAAAATTTGTAACGTCTCCTTGACGGGGGATTGGGAAGGCTGCATAATCTCAATCCTCAACGGCGCATTAGCTCAGTCGGTTAGAGCAGAGGAATCATAATCCTTGTGTCCGCGGTTCGAGTCCGTGATGCGCCACCAGATTTCAAAAGCCCCGCCTTCTCCACTGAAGCGCGGGGCTTTTTTCTTTCCCGGCCGCAGGCCATGGTCCTGCGGCTCTAAACATCGTCCCCGGATCTAAACCGTGCAAGCGAAGAAACTCTATCTGCGCAGCTTCGGCTGCCAAATGAACGACTACGACAGCGGTCGCATCGCCGACCTTCTCAACGCCGAAATGGGCTATGAACGCACCGACGTGCTTGAGGAGGCCGACCTGGTCGTCGTCAACACCTGCTCCATTCGTGAAAAGGCTCAGGAGAAGACTTTCTCCGACCTCGGCCGCATCCGCGAAGTCAAGAAGACGCGTCCCGGCATGCTGATCGCCGTGGGCGGCTGCGTCGCGAGCCAGGAGGGCGAAAACGTCATCCGCCGCGCGCCCTGCGTTGACGTGGTCTTCGGACCGCAGACCCTGCATCGTCTGCCCGACATGCTTCGCGCCCGCGTTGAGACGGGCCGTCCCCAGGTCGACGTGAGCTTCCCCGAAATCGAGAAGTTCGATCATCTGCCCGCCCCGAAGGCGCATGGCGCCGCCGCCTTCGTCTCGATCATGGAAGGCTGCTCGAAGTACTGCTCCTACTGCGTGGTGCCCTACACCCGCGGCGAGGAGATCTCGCGCCCGATGGTGGACGTCCTCATGGAGGTCGCCCAGCTTGCCGATCAGGGCGTCAGGGAAGTGACGCTTCTCGGCCAGAACGTGAACGCCTATCGCGGCAAGATGCCCGACGGCTCGATTGCGGACTTCGCCCTGCTGCTTGACTACGTCTCCGAAATCGACGGCATCGAGCGCATCCGCTACACGACGAGCCATCCGCGTGAATTCTCCCAGCGCATCATCGACGCCTACGGCCGCCTGCCCAAGCTCGTCAACCACGTGCACCTGCCCGTGCAGGCGGGCTCCGACCGCGTGCTCGCCGCCATGAAGCGCGGCTACACCGCCGCCGAGTACGTCGAGATCACGAGGAAGCTCCGAGAGCTTCGTCCCGACATCTCGATCGCGACCGACTTCATCGTGGGCTTCCCCGGTGAAACCGCCGAGGACTTCGAGGACACGATGAAGCTCGTCGAGGAAGTGGGCTTCGACGCCAGCTTCTCCTTCATCTACAGCCCACGTCCCGGCACGCCCGCCGCCCGTCTTCCCGACGACACGCCCTATGACGTGAAGCTTGCGCGCCTGCAGCGCCTGCAGGCGACGATCGACGCGAACGCGACCCGCATCAGCGAGAGCATGCTCGGCACCGAGCAGCGCGTGCTCGTGCTCGGCCCCGCGCGCAAGGGCGAGGGCTTCCTCATGGCCCGCACGGACAACAACCGCATCGTGAACTTCGAGGGACCGCTCTCGCTTGTGGACACGATGGTGCGTGTTAAAGTGACGGATGTGTATCCGCATTCGCTTGGCGGACAACTTCTGGACTGACTACCGACCTATGGCTAGTGAAAAGACCGTGCAGCCCGAAACGCTGCGCTACTCCGCAGATGCGGGAAACGCCGAGCTTTCCGCGCTCTGCGGCCCGCTTGACGAAAACCTGAGGCAGATCGAGACGATCCTCAACGTGCGCGTCAGCCGCCGCGGAGACGTCTTCCGCGTGACGGGCGAGCTTGAGGCCGCCCGCCGCGCCGTGACGGCGCTCGCAGCCCTGATGACCCGCGTCAAGAGCACGGGCGAGGAGCTGAGCGTCGACGACATCCAGTGGCACTTCGTCGGACATGACGACGCGTCCGATCCCGAGGGCGCCGTCGACGACGTCGACCTCAAGGTCCGCCGCCGCGACCTCCAGGGCCGCACGCCCAACCAGCGCCTTTACCTCAAGGCCATCATGGGGCACGACATCAGCTTCGGCGTCGGTCCCGCCGGCACGGGCAAGACCTTCCTCGCCGTCGCCGCGGCCGTCGACGCCTTCGAGCGCGGCACCGTCGAGCGCATCGTGCTCACGCGCCCCGCCGTCGAGGCGGGCGAGCGTCTCGGCTTCCTGCCCGGCGACCTGACGCAGAAGGTCGATCCGTACCTGCGTCCGCTCTACGACGCGCTCTTCGATCTGATGGGCTTCGAGAAGTCACAGCGCCTCATGGAGCGCCAGTCGATCGAGGTGGCGCCGCTCGCCTACATGCGAGGCCGCACACTCAACAATGCGTTCGTCATCCTTGACGAGGCCCAGAACACGACGCCCGAGCAGATGAAGATGTTTCTCACTCGCATCGGCTTTGGTTCCAAGGCTGTGATCACGGGCGACGTGACGCAGATCGACCTTCCGAAGGGCGTTCCGAGCGGCCTGAAGCATGCGATCCGCATTCTTGACGGCGTGCGCGGCATCGAGATCACGCGTTTCACGTCCAAGGACGTGGTGCGCCATCCGCTCGTCGCGCGAATCGTCGACGCTTATGAAGAGGCCGCCAAGCAGGATGAGCTTGCGGCCAAGGCCAGAAAAGAGGTGAAAGAATGAGCGAACCTGCAGTGAAGTTTTCGTTCCAGAACGCGGCCGCTTTCCCGCAGCTGCCTTCGCGCTCCGTGATGATTCGCTGGATGACGCGCGCCTGCGAGCTTCCGACGATGATGACGGTCCGCTTCGTCGACCAGGAGGAAGGCTACGAGCTCAACCACTCGTACCGCCACCGTGACTACGCGACGAACGTTCTGACGTTCAACTACACGACCGAGCCCGAGGTGACCGCCGACGTGGCGATCTGCGTGCCCGTCGTCGAGCGTGAGGCAGCGGAGCAGAACAAGGAGTTCCGCGCGCATCTCGCACACCTGCTCATCCATGCGGTTCTGCATGCCCACGGGTATGATCATGTTACGCAGGAAGAGGCTGAGGTCATGGAGGCTCGCGAAACCGAGCTCATGCTCTCCCTCAAGTTCCCCAATCCCTACAGCGACCGCATCGGCATGGTGCACGACTGACTCTGACCAAGTTGAAAACAAGCTGTTCCGGCAAATATGTCCAGTTCCTCTGAACCTCCCAGTCCGACCTTGGGCCGTACTTTTCTTGACCGTCTTACCTCCGTCTTCCACGAAGAAGAGCTCAACGACCGGGCCGACGTGCTCGAAGTGCTCGGCGAGGCCCGCCGCCGCAATGTGATCGACGACGAAGTGTTCTCCATGATGGAGGGCGCGATGGCCGTTTCCGAAATCAGAGCGGGCGACCTGATGGTGCCCCGCTCCCAGGTGCAGGCCGTCGACTTCTCGGAGCCGCGCGAAGTCTGGCTTCCCGCCCTCATTGCCTCGGGGCACTCCCGTCTGCCCGCCGTCGAGGACGATCTGGACAACGTGCTCGGCATCCTGCACGCCAAGGACCTGCTGCAGGTGCTTATGAATCCCGCGGTTGATCCGAAGACGCTTCTGCGTCCCGCCCGCTTCATTCCGGAAACGCAGCCGATCAACGTGCTGTTGCGAGACTTCAAGGAGACCCGAAGCCATCTGGCCCTCGTCATTGACGAGTTCGGCAGCATCTCCGGCCTCATCACCATCGAGGACGTGCTCGAGCAGATCGTGGGCGAGATTTCCGACGAGTTCGACCATGACGAAGAGGGTAGCAACATCGTCGCCGACGGCGAGGGCCGCTGGCGCGTCAAGGCCATCACGCCAATCGAGCAGTTCAACGACTACTTCAAGTCGAACCTCGAGGACCAGTACTGCGAAACGATCGGCGGTCTCGTGACCGACCGCTTCGAGCATGTGCCGCACACGGGCGAGACCATCGAGGAGAACGGCTTCCGCTTCCGCATCCTCGGCGGCGACGACCGTCAGGCTCGTCTGCTGAGCGTCGAGAGGATCAAGTAGCGTGAGCGAGGCGTCGCACTGGTGGGAGCGCCGGCCCGAAGCGGCGGGCGCGCTCGGCGCCTTGGGCATGGGGCTTCTCTTTGGCACGGGGTTTGATCCGCTTGGCTGGCAGTGGATGTCGCTCATCGCGCTCGTCGGCTTCTTCCTCGTCTTCGCGGCGCGTCCGACGCCCGCCCGAGCCGCGCTCGTGGGTTTTCTCTTCGGACTCGGCTGGTTCGTGCCGGGACTCTCCTGGACGATGAACTCCATTGCGGTCTACGGGCGCCTGCCCTGGGCCGTTGCGGCGCTTGCGCTTCTTGTACTGGGCGCCGTCCTTTCTCTCTTTCCCGCCTTCGCCTGCTGGATTGCGAAGAAAATCGGCGGCGGAAGGCTCGCCACCGAGCTGCCCGCGCTCGCAGGCGTCTGGACCCTTGCGGAATGGCTCAGGGGCGACGCGCTCGCCAATTTCGGCTGGCTCATGCCGGGGTACGCCGTCATCGACACGCCGCTTGCGGGCTGGGCCCCGTTGGGCGGCATCTACGCGGTCACGCTCGCACAGCTTCTCTTCGCGGCGCTCGTCGCCGTCGCGCTCAGCTGTCGCCTTGCCTGGCTTGCGGTGCCCGTCATCGGTGCAGCGCTCATTGCTGGCACGGGGCAAGTCTCCCGACAGCACGCCTGGTCGGAGCCGTCCTCCACGGTGGACGTGCGCATCATTCAGCCCGCGCTGCCCGTGGTCGACGCCTATACGCGCGCCAATCCCGCACAGCGCATCGAGGCGCTCTTTCCCGCCGCCTTCAAGCCGTGGCCCGCATCCGACAGGCCCCGACTGCTGCTGACGCCCGAGGGCATCGTGAACGTGCCCGTGAGCCGTCTCGGCAGGGCGGCGGCAGGCAGGCTCGTGCTCCTTCAGGAGAAGACCGAGGCAAGGGTGCTCTTCAACGGCTTCCGCAAGGACGGTCCGCGCTTCTTCAACACCTCCTTCGTTCTGGACGAGGGGCAGATCGCCTACAGGCTCGACAAGCGTGAGCTCGTGCCCTTCGGCGAATACGTGCCTGCAGGCTTCCACTGGTTCGTCGAGATGATCGGCATTCCGATGTCGGACCTGATGCGGGGCGACGCCGTGCAGCCGCTCCTGTCGCTCGGAGGGGCCGATGCGGGCATTCTCATCTGCTACGAAAACCTCTACGGCAGCGTGGTCCGCACCTTCTGGCAGTCCCGCTCGCCCGACTTCCTCATCGTGACGTCCAACCTCGGCTGGTTCGGACGCTCCGTGCTCGGACAGCACCTCACGATGAGCCGCATGCGCGCGATGGAAAGCGCAAGGCCGCTGGTGAGCGTGAGCAACACGGGCATGAGCGCCCTCGTCAATTCGAGGGGCGAGATCGCGGCCATGCTCAGGACCGATGGTCCCGATGCCGCGACCATGCCGCTTCTGGGCGCCACGGGCTCGCCCACGCCCTATGTGAGGCTCGGCAGCTGGCCCGCGCTGCTCGCATCGCTCATTCTGGCGCTCTGCGCCGTGCTCGTCCGCTTAGGGACAGCCAGAATCCGAGCGGGCAAGGTAAAGGGCTTATAATTAAATCTTTGAGCTCCCGTTTCCGTCAGGAAAGGGAGGGCTCCCTCATTTTTTGAATCAACAGGCGCCGACAAGAATCGGCGGCATAGAGAATGATTACCTTTCAGGAAGTAATCCTGCGCCTGCAGGAATATTGGAACCGCCAGGGCTGTGCTTTGCTGCAACCGATCGACTTGGAAGTCGGTGCCGGCACGTCCCATACTGCGACCTTTCTGCGGGCTCTGGGGCCGGAACCCTGGCGTGCCGCCTACGTTCAGCCCTCGCGTCGTCCGAAGGACGCCCGCTATGGTGAAAATCCGAACCGCCTCCACCAGCACCACCAGTTCCAGGTCGTGCTGAAGCCGGCTCCGACGAACATCGTCGACCTCTATCTGGGCAGCCTTCGCGCGCTCGGCATCGACACGGAAGTCAACGACATCCGCTTCGTCGAGGACAACTGGGAAAACCCGACGCTCGGCGCCTGGGGTCTCGGCTGGGAAATCTGGATGAACGGCATGGAAGTGACGCAGTTCACGTACTTCCAGCAGGTGGGCGGCCTTGAATGCAAGCCGATCACCGGCGAAATCACGTACGGTCTCGAGCGCCTGACGATGTATCTGCAGAACTGCGACAACGTCTTCGACCTCGTCTTCACGACGTGGACCGATCCGGACGGCACGGAACGCAAGCTCACCTACGGCGACGTCTTCCATCAGAACGAAGTCGAACAGTCCGTCTACAACTTCGAGGCCAGCGACTGCGAGAAGCTTCTCAAGCAGTTCGACTACTTCGAAAGCGAAGCCAAGCGCCTGATGGACCTGAACCTGGCCCTGCCCGCCTACGAAATGGTGCTCAAGGCCGGCCACACCTTCAATCTGCTTGACGCCCACGGCGCCATCTCCGTGACCGAACGCGCCGCCTACATCGCCCGCATTCGCAACATCTCCCGCTCTGTGGCCCAGAGCTACTACGATTCCCGTGAACGTCTGGGCTTCCCGATGCTCGCCAAGTCCGCGGAATAATGCGAGTGGAGGAAAAGAAGAAAATGACGAATTTGCTCGTTGAACTGCAAACCGAAGAACTCCCGCCGAAGGCCCTCGAAAAGCTTTCCGAAGCTTTCGCCGCCGGCGTCGAACAGCATCTTAGGAACCGCGGCTTCCTCGCCGAAGGATCCGTCACCACGGCCTACGGCTCTCCGCGCCGCCTCGCCGTGCACATCTCGAACGTGCTTGAAAAGAGCCCCGACGAAGCCTTCACGCAGAAGCTCGTCCCGGTGCGCGTCGGCCTTGCCGCCGACGGCTCCGCCACGCCGGCTCTCGTCAAGAAGATGAACGCCCTGGGCATCACGTGCGACGTCGCCGAGCTCAAGCGCGTCAACGACGGCAAGAATGAACAGCTCGTCTTTGAAGGCGTCCGTCCGGGCATCGTGCTCGCCGAAGGCCTCCAGACCGCTCTCGATGCCGCCGTCAAGAACCTCCCGATTCCGAAGGTCATGACCTACCAGCTCGCCGACGGCGAGACGACGGTCGCCTTCGTCCGTCCGGTCAAGCATCTCACCGCCCTCTACGGCGAACAGATCGTTCCGGTCAAGCTCTTCGGTCTCAACGCAGGCCGCATCACGCGCGGCCACCGCTTCCACACGACGGAACCGGTCACGCTCTCCTGCGCCGACGCCTATGACGCCGAGCTCAAGGCCGCCAAGGTCATGCCCTGCTACGCCGAGCGCCGCGAACTCCTTCGCAAGCTCCTCACGGAGCGCGCCGCCCAGATCGGCGGCACGGTCATCATGCCGGAAGACCTTCTCAACGAAGTGACCGCCCTGACCGAATGGCCGATCATCTATGAAAGCTCGTTCGAAGAAGAGTTCCTCGCCGTTCCGGAAGAGTGCCTCATCCTCACGATGCAGCTCAACCAGAAGTACTTCGCGCTTCGCGACGCCGAAGGCCGCCTGATGAACCGCTTCCTCCTCGTCTCCCAGCTTGAGGCCAAGGACGGCGGCGCCGCCATCTCTTCGGGCAATGCCCGCGTCGTGCGCGCCCGTCTTGCCGACGCCAAGTTCTTCTACGATCAGGACCGTCAGGAAAAGCTTGAGACCCGCGTTGACGGCCTCAAGCACGTCGTCTACCACAACAAGCTCGGCAGCCAGGCCGAACGCATGCTCCGCGTCAAGACGATGGCCGGCCTCTTCGCCGACCTGATCGGCGCCGACCGCGCCAAGGCCGAACGCGCCGCCATGCTCGCCAAGGCCGACCTCCGCACGCTGATGGTCGGCGAGTTCCCCGAACTCCAGGGCATCATGGGCGAGTACTACGCCAAGTATGACGGCGAAGCAGAGGAAGTGGCGCTTGCCATCCGCGAGCACTACCAGCCGCGCTACGCCGGCGACGCCCTGCCGTCCACCCCGGTGAGCCTCGCCACGGCCCTCGCCGACAAGATGGAGACCCTGATCGGCCTCTTCGGCATCGGCCAGATGCCGACCGGCGAAAAGGACCCGTTCGCGCTCCCCCGCCACGCCCTCGGCGTGTTGCGCATGCTCATCGAAAAGGCCCTGCCTGTCAGCCTCAACACGCTGATCGATGCCGCCTGGGAGGCTGAAAAGGCTGTTCCGGGCGTGACGGACCACCGTGAAGAGCTTCGCCAGTTCTTCCAGGACCGCCTGCGCGTCATGCTCCGCGATGCCGGCTACACCACGCTCGAAGTGGACGCCGTCCTCGCCCTGAATCCGGAAAAGCTCGACGAGCTTCCGAAGCGCCTCGCCGCCGTCCGCGCCTTCATGGCGCTGCCGGAAGCCGAAGCCCTGACCGCCGCCAACAAGCGCATCGGCAACATCCTCAAGAAGATCGAGGGCGAAGTCCCGACGGTCGTCAACGAGGCCCTTCTTGCCGAAGACGCTGAAAAGCAGCTCTTCGCCGCCATCAACGACGTCGAACCCAAGGCCCTTCAGCACTTCGCCGCCGGCGAATACGAGCAGATGCTCGCGACACTTGCCGTTCTTCGCGGCCCGGTCGACAGCTTCTTCGACAACGTCATGGTCAACGCCGAGGATCCGGCCCTGCGCGCCACGCGTCAGGCCCTTCTGAAGCGCCTCTACGACGTCATGAACAAGGTTGCTGAAATCGCCCGCCTCGCCAAGTAAGCGACGTGCGCCGAAACGGCCCTTTCGAGGGCCGTTCAACAGGGATCCAAAACGGTATGATTTCGTTTTGGATCCTTTTTTTATCCGGCTCTGCAGGCCGGACATTCCAACATGAATCTTCTTCGAGGCTGGCTCTTCTACATCGTCCTGAGCTTTTCGATTCTGGTCCTTGCGGTCTGCGTGCTCTGCACGACGCCCTTTGCGAGCGTGAAGTGGCGCTATGAGGCCATCTGCCGTCCGTGGGCGAAGTTCGTGCTCGCACTGCTTCGCGTCATCTGCGGCATCGGGCTCGAGATGAAGGGCATGGAGAACCTTCCGCCCGCCGACACGCAGGCGGTCGTGCTGATGAAGCACCAGTCCGCCTGGGATCCGTTCTGGCTCGGCGCCTATCTTCCCGCGCCCGCCTGCTTCATCTACAAGCGCTCGATCAACTGGATTCCGGTCCTCGGCTGGGTGGTCTGCGCCATGGACATGCTGGCGATCGACCGCAGCAAGGGCCGCTCCGCCTTCGAGGCCTTCATGAAGAAGGGCCCCGTGAAGCTCCGCGAGGGCTTCTGGATCAGTCTCTTCCCCGAAGGCACCCGCGTGCCGCCGGGAGAGCGCGTGCGCTACAAGACGGGCGGCGCCCGCTTCGCATGCCAGAGCGGGACGCCCATCGTGCCCGTCTGCCACAATGCAGGCCACTGCTGGCCCAAGAACTCCATCGCCAAGCAACCCGGCACGATCACCGTGAGCGTCGGCCCCGTCATCGAGACGAAGGGCAGGGATCCGCATGAGGTGACGGCCGAAGTCGAAAAATGGATTGAAGATGAGCTTGAACGAATTGATGCCTGAAGCCGGCAGGGGGCTGTCTCTTCGATTGACGTCGCACCAGAGGGCCGTGACGGCGGAAGACGGCGAGCGCATCGAATATCTGTTCCAGCCCTCCCGACGCCACAGGACCCGCGTCATCCTGAGCTACGATGGCAGGCAGGACAAGCCCGTGGTGACGGTTCCGTACCGCTATGCCGGTCCGCAGATGCTGAGCGATGAATTCGTTCTTCAGCGGTGCGATGAAATCATTCTTCAGAAGAGGGAGTGCGTCAGGTGGATGCGGGCGCAGACGCATGCAGTTCTGGACGCTGCGTACTGCATTGCAGGCGGCAGCGGGTACATTCTCTACCGCGGCAGGAAGACGGCCGTTGCGGTCGACGCGACGGCGAAGACTTCGTACGTCGACGTGACGGGAGACGACGCCGTCATTCGTCTGGCGCTACCGCAGACATGCTCGAGGAAGGAGGTCGACAGGGCGTTGCTAGCCCTTTTCAAGGCGCAGGCCAAAACGGTGCTGGGCGACCTGATGGAGGCCTATCGCGGCAGTGCGCGCCACTGGCCCGCGTCGTGGAGTCTCTCAAGCGCGAGGATGAGATGGGGATGCTGTACGACGAGGAATACGATCAGACTCTCCTGGAGGCTGATCTTCCTTGATGATGCGGTCGCCTCCTACGTGATCGCGCACGAGCTTGCGCACGAGCTTGCGCATCTCGAGCATTTCAATCACTCGAAGGCCTTCTGGAAGGAGGTGGAGAGGCTCTGCCCGGACTGGCGGGTACAGCTCGCCAAACTCAACGCGGCGAAGGTGCTGCCCGAACTGGAGGAGGTCGGGCAGTGAGGCTCAGACGGCGTCGGCGTGATGCGGCAGATTGGCCGCCTCGCGTGCCAGTCGCACGAAGGCCGCCACGTCGAGCGTTTCGGCGCGTGCGGCGGGATTGACGCCCGCGCGTTTGATCGCGGCGTCATCCATGAGGGTGGAGAGCGCGTTGCGCAGCGTCTTGCGGCGCTGCTGGAAGGCGAGCGCGACCACTTGGGAGAAGATCTCCATATCGACTTCGGGAAGCGACTCGACGGGGCGCGGCACCATGCGTACGATCGAGGACGTGACCTTGGGCGGCGGCACGAAGGCGCCGGGCGGCACGTCGAAGAGCTTGTGCATGACGTAGCGGTACTGGAGCATCACGCTCAGACGGCCGTAAGTCTTGCTGCCGGGTTCGGCGACCATGCGGTCGACCACTTCACGCTGGAGCATGAAGTGCTGGTCGATGACGCGGTCCGCAGCGCTCATGAGCGCGAAGAGGAGCGGCGAGGAGATGTTGTAGGGCAGGTTGCCGATGATGCGCAGGCGGCGGCCCTCAAGGACGGTCGTCCAGTCGAGTTTCAGGGCGTCGGCCTCGATGAGCGTGAGCTCCTCGGGGGAGAACTGCTCGCGCAGAAACTGGGCGAGGTCGCGGTCGATCTCGACGGCGGCTTCGTGGCCTGCGCAGGCGATGACTTCGCGCGTGAGCGCGGCCTGGCCCGGGCCGATTTCAATGAGAGCGTCGCCCGGCTTCGGGTCGATGCCGCGCACGATGCGCTCGATCCAGTGGCGGTCATGAAGGAAGTTCTGACCGAAGCGTTTGCGGGCCTTGTGCCCTTCAAGCCATTCTTGTTTCACGGTTCTTCGATAAAAAGTGTGCTAATCGGAGGGCGGAGATCATGCTCGTGTCGTCCGCCTTGCCCTGTCCTGCGATGTCGAGCGCAGTGCCGTGGTCGACCGAGGTCCTGATGTAGGGAAGCCCGAGCGTCACGTTGACGCCCTCGGCGAAGCCCACGTGCTTGAGGACGGGAAGTCCCTGATCATGGTACATGCAGAGCACGGCGTCGTAGCGGTCCCAGTGGCCGGGCACGAAGGCCGTGTCGGCGGGCACGGGACCGTCGGCGTGAATGCCGCGGCTGCGCGCTCTTTCCAGAGCGGGCGTGATCGTGTTGATTTCCTCGTGGCCCATGTGGCCATTTTCACCTGCGTGCGGGTTGAGGCCCGTGACGAGGATGCGGGGCTCGGCCAGACCGTAGTCGCGTGCGAGCGCCGTGTTGAGCGTGTCGAGCACCTCGTCGAGCAGCTCGCCCGTGATGGCCTCGGAAAGCCTGGCGATCGGCAGGTGAGTGGTGGCGAGGGCCACCTTCATCGCGTCCGTGCGGGCGTTCGACGTGAGCATCATGACGACGCGCCTGACGCCGCAGAGATCCTGGAAGAACTCGGTGTGGCCTGTGAAGGGCACACCGGACTCGATGATGATGCTTTTCTGAACGGGCGCCGTGACGACGGCGCTCCATTCGCCTGCGGCGGCTCCTTCATGAGCTACGCGCAGGATGTCGAGCACGTAGGCCGAGTTGCGGGTGTCAAGCCTGCCGGGTTCGGCAGGCGCCCGAAGCTGCACGTGACGGATGGAGACGTGCGCGGGCAGGGGCCAGGCGATGCCGAGGCGGCGGGCCTCGGCTTCAAGCAGCGTGCGGTCGCCGATCAGGGGGAACGGCAATC
>OAUV01001528.1_pt1 | contig 12162 bp, 8 predicted proteins | sample 1516841 | NCBI WGS metagenome assembly OAUV01 (sample SAMEA2580044, study PRJEB22360) | human gut metagenome | biome: human gut; feature: human-associated habitat; material: faeces | place: Denmark | collected 2008/2010 | reverse complement strand
TCATCGACAAGGACGACCGGGTGCACATGGCCCACATGGACATCCACTTCACCCATTCCACCAACGGCGTGGCAGCGCTGCACACCGAGATCCTGAAAAATTCCGAGCTGCACGGCTTCTATGAGCTGTACCCGGAAAAGTTCAACAACAAGACCAACGGCATCACCTTCCGCCGCTGGCTGCTGGAATGTGACCCGCGTCTGACCGCCACGCTGGAAAAGCACATCGGTTCCGGCTTCCGCAAGGACGCTGCCGAGCTGGAGAAGCTGCTGGCCTTCGCCGACGACGAAGCCGTGCTGGGCGAGCTGACCGCCGTGAAAAAGACCAACAAGGCAGCGCTGGCAGACTGGCTGCTGCGCACCCAGAAGGTGGCAGTGAACCCCGATGCCATGTTCGATATCCAGTCCAAGCGGCTGCACGAGTATAAGCGTCAGCAGCTGAACCTGCTTTATCTCATCCATCAGTATTACGAGATCAAGGCAGGGCACCTGCCTGCCATGCCGCTGGTGAGCATCTTTGGTGCCAAGGCTGCTCCTGCCTACACCATTGCCAAGGACATTATCCATGCCCTGCTGACCCTCTCCAAGGTCATCGCCGCAGACCCGGAGGTGTCCAAGTGGCTGCAGGTGGTATTTGTGGAAAATTACAACGTCACCGCTGCCGAAAAGCTCATCCCTGCCTGTGACCTGTCTGAGCAGATCAGCCTTGCCTCCAAGGAGGCCTCCGGCACCGGCAACATGAAGTTCATGCTGAACGGTGCGCTGACGCTGGGCACCATGGATGGTGCCAATGTGGAGATCAGCCAGCAGGTGGGCGAAGAGAACATTTATATCTTCGGCCAGACCTCCGATCAGGTCATCCACCGCTACGCCGTGGGCGATTACGACCCGGCCCAGTGGGTGGAGGGTGATGCCAACATCCGCCGCGCCATCAGCTTCCTCACCGGCCCGGAGATGCTGGCTGCCGGCCATGCCGAAAACCTGACCCGCCTGCACAATGAGCTGATCCACAAGGACTGGTTCCAGACTCTGCCGGATTTCAATGCCTATGTCGTCCGCAAAGGGCAAGCCCTCAGCGATTATGCCTGCGACCCCATGGGCTGGCGGCGCAAGTGTCTGGTGAACATTGCCAAAGCCGGGATGTTCTCCTCCGACCGCACCATTGCCGAGTATGACCGCGACATCTGGCATCTGGGAAAGTAACCGTTTTTACTTTGCGTCATCCCAGCATCCAGCAGTTTCTTGTAGAAGATGCACTGCTTTTTATGGGAAGAGCTATCATTTCGGTACGCCGGAGCATCTGCGGACGCTCCGGCGTACCATTTTTACAGGGAAGGCTTCTGCTCCAACAGGTCTGTCATGCTGCGCAGGCTGATGCCAAGGGTGGAAAGGTTATGCAGCATGGCGCTGGTGGCAGGGGGCAGGATGCCCAGAGCCCCCAGAAGGATGAGGGCCGAGTTGAAGCTGAGCACAAAGCGGTAATTGCTGCCCACCCGCTTTTGCAGGGCGTTGGCAATGGCTTTTAAGGTCACCAGCTCTTCCAGACTGTCGGCGCGGATGGTCACATCGGCAATCTCTCGGGCGATGGCGGCACCGGAATGGATGGCGATGCCGATATCTGCCGCCGACAAAGCGGGCGAATCGTTGATGCCGTCGCCGATCATCACCACCGTATGTCCCTCGGCTTTGGCGTCGCGGACAAAGGCGGCCTTATCCTCCGGCAGCACCTCCGCAAAGCAGCGGTCTACCCCCACCTGCGCCGCAATGGCGCGGGCAGTGCGGTCACTGTCGCCGGTCATCATAACGGTCTGAGTGATGCCCAGCTTTTGGAGCTGGCGCAGCACCTGTGCCGCCTCCGGGCGCAGGGGGTCTGCAATACAGATGACCCCCACCAGCACCCCGGATGCGGCCAGATACAGGTGGGAATACTGCGGATCCAGCCCATCAAACTTTGCCTGTTCCCCTGCCGGGATGGTGCAGCCCTCGTCCTCGAAAATAAAGTGAGCGCTGCCGATGACCACCCGCTTGCCCCCTACCCGGCTGGCAATGCCATGGGCCACGATGTACTCCACCTCGGAGTGCATCTCTTCGTGAGAAATTCCCTGCTCCTTGGCAGCACGGACGACGGCGTTTGCCATGGAATGAGGGAAATGCTCTTCCAGACAGGCGGCAAGCTGCAATACCTCCTGCTCCCCGCAGCCGGAGAAAGGCACTACCTGCACCACCTGTGGGGTGGCACGGGTGAGGGTGCCGGTCTTATCGAACACGATGGTGTCCGCCTTTGCCAACGCTTCCAGATACTTGCCGCCCTTTACGGTGATGTGATATTCCCCGCACTCCCGCATGGCAGAGAGCACCGCCAGCGGCATGGAAAGCTTCAGCGCACAGGAGAAGTCCACCATCAAGATGGAGATGGCCCGGGTGACGTTGCGGGTAAAGGCATAGGTAGCCACCGTACCGGCAAGGCACCACGGCACCAGACGGTCGGCCAGCTGCAAAGCCCGGTTTTCGGTGCCGGACTTGAGCTTTTCCGATTCCTCGATCATCGCCACGATCTTATCGTAGCGGTTGGCACCGCCCTCTGCCTTGGCCACAAGGACGCATTCGCCCTCTTCCACCACTGTTCCGGCGTAAACGGTGGCACCGGTGGTCTTGCGCACCGGCATGGATTCGCCGGTCAGGGCAGCTTGGTTCACCATAGCTTCGCCTTCCAGCACCATGCCGTCCAGCGGGATCATGTTGCCGGAGCGCACCACCACTTCGTCCCCGGCGTGAACGCGGGTCAACGGCACCAGCACCTCGCCCTGCGGGGTGCGCACCCAGACCTTATCCACGTTCAGCGCCATGCTGCGAGCAAGGTCGTCCAAGCTCTTTTTCCGCGTCCACTCCTCCAGCAGACTGCCCACCGTCAGCAGGAACATCACCGACCCTGCGGTGCTGTAATCGCCCCGCAGGAGGGAGGCGGTGATGCTGAGCGCATCCAGCACCTCTACCTCCAGCTTGCGGTGCAGCAGGCAGTGGATGCCTTTCCAGACAAAGGCGATGGAGCGCCATACCGTATATGCCGCCGCAATGGGCGCGGGCAGGAACACCTTGCGGAACACCCGGCCCGCCACAAGGTTGACCATCTTTTCCTGATATTCCTGATTGATTTTCCGGCTATCGTGGGAGGTGACCAGCACCTCTAATTCTTCGTTGTCAAAGCGGTAGGCTGCCAGCAGGGCGGCAGCGTCCTTCCGGCTGCCCCGGTAGGTCAGCACCACATTTCCGGTGCGCTCGTAGACGGTGGCTTTCTGAATAATGTCCTGCCCGTTCAGGTAGGCTTCCAGCACATCTGCCCGGTGCAGGGTCATGCGCACGGCGCAGACGTGCACCCGCATCCGTCCCTTACCTTCATGTAAGATCGTACATTTCATTGCTTTTCTTACCCCTCTGCGTAAAAAAGAGCCGCCCAAGGGCGGCTCCGCTGCGTTGTATCACTGTGCAGTCTGCTCTGCGGGCTGTTCAGCCGTATCCTCGATGACCTCCTGTGCAGCCTCGGCGGCGCGGCTCTCGTTGATGGCCTTTGCATCGGCAAGGATGTCACCGGCCTCTTCCTGCACCTTGTTCACAGTCTGCATGGTGCAGTCCTTCATCCGCAGCACCGCAGCGGTGGTCTGGGTGTAGACCTTTTTGGCATCCTTGCTGGACAGCACCTTGAAGCCGGCAGAGCCGAACACCACACCACCCAAAAACAGTGCAAGCTTTTTTGTATCAAACATATTTACCCCTCGTTTCTGTGTTTCCTATCTGAGCGCCCATCCCCTTGAGCGGGGCAGGCTCTTTATCTCTGTATTGTAGCACGCTTTCGGACTTTTTCAATGGTTTTTACCGATGTTAGGACGTATTAACATTGTTAGCAGAAGCTTGATATGGAGGATCATTTTCGTCATGCTCACTTGCAGAGATCAGCAGGCCGCAGCCTATAAAGGCAGCAGAAAGATTAACCGCCCCGCAACACACCCGATTCATTTTGTCGCCGATTCACCCGACAAAACCATCGCTGCGCTGCATGGGCGGTATTTTTCTTTTACGGGAAACGCACCTTGAAAATTTCATGAGCCGACCGAATGTGATACCGACTTTCCGTCAACGCCGCTGCACAAACAGGGGCAGGAACTTCGTTCGGAGCAAACGGTGACCCCATTACATGAGCAGAACAACCTCTACTTGTTTTTTGCGTCTTAACAATTCGGAAACATTTGTTGAAAATGCGTTTTGAGCGCAGCGGTAGAGGGCAAGAACCGTCCCGTGGCCACAAATTTTCAATTCTTGAAAATTTTCTGTCCATCCGGGACTTCACTTCTGCAATGCGTCTGCATTTCCGAAGTGATCTTGTTGGGGCGTGCCTGCCCCAAACCCTGCTGACTAATTTTTTAATTATACTGGATTTTGATTTTCATTATGCTATATTAAAATAGTAGAGTTAACTATTTTGATTCATAGATGATATGAGGGACTACCATGGTCAAGCTTGTTAAAGGTCAAAACGATTTACTTTCACAATATCCTGCCTGCATCAATGAATGGGACTTCAATAAAAATCATCCACTCTCACCTGATGCTGTCGTAGCAGGCTCTTCAAAAAAAGTCTGGTGGATTTGTTGCAAAGGGCACTCTTACGAACAGAGCATAAATCTTCATGTTGGACGAGGTTATGGTTGCCCTTACTGTTCCCATAGAAAAGTGCTCACTGGTTATAATGACCTCGAAACTCTTTTTCCAGACATCGCAGCCGAATGGCATCCTTACAAAAATGCAGAACTTAAACCTTCCAGCATAACAGCGTACAGCAAAAAGAAAGTTTGGTGGCTTTGTTCACGGGGACATTCCTATGAGCAAACTGTTGAACGGCGGACGCGACGTGGAAGTGCATGCTACTACTGCTCAGGGCATAAAGTGTTAAAAGGATTCAATGATTTAGCTTCGGTCAACCCCAGCCTTTCTGTCGAATGGCATCCATCTAAGAATGCTCCGCTGACACCGTATGAAGTAACTGCTGGAAGCGGAAAACGTGTATGGTGGCTTTGCCCTATCGGTCACGAATATCAAGCCACTATCCATGACCGCAATACAGATAACACACAATGCCCTATTTGCAATTTAAGAGTCCAAACCTCTTTCCCCGAGCAGGCTACCTTCTTTTACGTTCATAAGCTCTATTCCGATGCTATCAACAAATACAAACCCGTTTTTCTGGGTTCTATGGAACTCGATATTTATATTCCCTCTATTCATACCGGAATTGAGTTTGATGGTGCAAACTGGCACCAATCGGATGAGCAGTATGAACGGGACATCCGCAAATATAAATTATGTCAAGAAAATCATGTGAAGCTCATCCGTATCAAAGAGAAGAATACTCGCAATTGGGTTGACAATGCGCAAACTGCTGATGTGGTTTATACCATTTCAAAGGTCAAAAAGACAGGTGAACTCGAAACCGCCCTTAAAGTCATTCTCGATTCTATAGATGCTTCCTCCAATATGTGGACTCGAACAGATCCTCGACATATTCACAGTCAAATCGATGTAAATATCGAACGTGACCGCCCGCAGATTTTAGGATATTTGACAAGTATTGATAATTCCCTCGCAATTTTACGTCCAGACGTTGCCTCAAAATGGGACTATGTGAAGAATCAGGACTTAACTCCATACATGTTTACCGTCAGTTCAAATGAAATAGTCTGGTGGAAATGTCCAGATTGTGGACACGAATGGAAATGTAGCATTAACAGCATGACACGAAAAGGGCGCTTTGGGTGCGCTGAATGTTCAAAAAAACACCGTGGAAAAAGTTTTACACAAGGTGTAGTTAAAAAGGTTGGTTCACTCGCTGAAACCATGCCAGAACTTTCCAAAGAATGGCATCCCACAAAAAATGGCGATTTAACCCCAAATGATATAACCGCCGGAAAATTCAAACCTGTCTGGTGGCTTTGTCCGAAATGCGGTTACGAATGGCAAGCAAGTCCCAATAACAGAAAAAGAGGAATTGGTTGTCCTTGTTGTAGTGGACGAGTCCCTAAGACAGGCATAAATGATTTGGCCACCCTATATCCAGAGCTTCTTAACGAATGGGACTATGAGAGAAATACCGAATTAGACCCCCGAAAAGTCTTACCCAAAAGCGGAAAACACGCTTGGTGGGTTTGCTCTGTATGCGGAAATCATTGGGAATCTGAGATTCGAAGTCGTGTAAACGGACATGGATGTCCACAATGTGGCAAACGCAGAAAGAAGTAAATAGGTATAATCTTCTATGAGTATCTGGGGCAATCCCCTTGTTGACGGGCACAATCGTTATGCCATCCTCCAGAAACACCCGGAGATTTATTTCTCCACCATGCCGCTTCCCTTTGAAAGCAGAGAAGAAGTCCTCGCTTGAATCTGTAAGAACCAGTTGGGACGGCGCAACCTCACGCCGGGGCAGAAGTACTACCTGATGGGCAAACAATACGAAGCCGAAAAAGCTGCGCATGGCGGTGACCGCAAGAGCACCGATGCAAAATCAAGTTCGCTAAAAGCGAACTTGATGGTCATGCCGAACATATTGCCACGCTTGTACCAGTCCGGGTCAGCAGAACGTGCCTTGTCCAGTGCTTTCAGCTCGGCACTGCGGGCGTTGTAGGCTTCTGCCATCTCCTGTTCCAGAACTTCCAGCCCTTCCCGGTTGTGGTACAGTTCCATGAACAGCCATTCCAGCTCGTCCTGATGGCGGGCAAAGCGAGTGGAAAATGCAGTTTAATCCTTCATATCCTTTTATCCTTTTCGTGTAAGATGAAGCTGCACGCTGGGGTAATCGCCAAACAGCTGCGGCAGGACAAGCCCCGCATACAGCAGAGTGCTGCCGCTGAACCGCATCCCCTTGTGAATGCCGTCCTCTACGTCGTGGGCATACTGAGAGCCGAAATAGTCGATGCCATCCAGTTCATACACAGCATCTTCTTCCAGCCCACGGAAGCACAGGTGGATGGGCAAGGGATTCGCCTGCGGATGAGTCACCACCAGATTCAGCAGTGCCTCGCTGCCGTCCTCTGCGGCAAACTGCCAAGCCGTGAAATATGCGTTTTCTGCCGGGTCGGTCAGCCGGTAATAATCGCCGGTGCGGATCAGGTCGTTCAGCCGCTTGAACCGCTTGATCTGGTTTTTCACTGCGGTGCACTCGGCGCGCTTTAATTTGCCCAGATCCAGCTCGTAGCCAAAGGTACCGCTCATCGCCACCACAGCGCGGGTGTCAATGGGCGTAGTGCGGCCGGTCTGGTGGTTGGGGCAGGCTGAAACATGGGCACCCATGGTGCAGACCGGATAGCCAAAGGAGGTGCCGTGCTGGATCGTCAACCGTTCAATGGCATCGGTATCATCACTGCACCAGATCTGGGGATAATAGCACAGCATTCCGGCATCAAAGCGTCCGCCGCCGCCTGCGCAGCCCTCGAACAGCACCTCCGGGAAGCCCTGCGTCAGCCGTTCTGCCAGCGCATAAACGCCCAGCATATAGCGGTGCATGACCTCGCCCTGCTGCTCGGCAGGGAAAGCACGGCTGTACACATCGCTCATGCTGCGGTTCATATCCCACTTGATATACTCAATGTGATGCTCCCGCAGCAGCTTGCCGATAACCCCTGCCAGATAGTCCACCACCTCCGGGCGGGAAAGATCCAGCACCAGCTGGTTGCGCCCCATGGCGGGCTTGCGTCCGGGCAGGGTCAGCGCCCAGTCCGGATGGGTGCGGTACAGCTGAGAGTTCTCGTTGACCATTTCCGGTTCGATCCACAGGCCGAATTTCATGCCCAGCGCATTGATCTGCCCGATCAGCGGGTCCAGTCCGCCGGGCAGCTTTTCGCAGTTCACGGTCCAGTCGCCCAGACCCTGATTGTCGTCATTCCGGGTGCCGAACCAGCCATCGTCCAGCACCATCATCTCCACGCCGAGAGAGGCCGCTTTTTCAGCGATCTTTACGATCTTTTCGGTGTTGAAATCAAAATAGGTGGCCTCCCAGTTGTTGATCAGCACCGGGCGGCGTTTGTCCTTCCACGGTCCGCGGCAGATGTTGCGCCGCAAAAAGCGGTGGTACTGCTGGGAAAGCTGGGTCAGACCCTCTGCCGCAAAGGAGAGGATCACCTCCGGGGTGTCAAAGGTCTCGCCCGGCTTCAGGTTCCACGCAAAACGCTCCTCCTGAATGCCGCTCACCACCCGGACAAGCCCGGTCTGAGAGCGCTCCACATCCATCTGGTAGCTGCCGGAATAGACCATCATCACCCCGTAACAGGAGCCGCTGGTCTCCGTTGCATCCTGCTGACAGAGGATGAGGAAGGGATTATTGTGGTGGCTGGAGCTGCCCCGCACCGAAGAAATGGTCTGGATATTGGTGCCCACAGCTTCCCGCTCCAGCTGCCGTTCCATAGCGTGTCTGCCATGGAAATGCAGCAGATCCCATCTGCCAAAGGGCAGATCCAGACAGGCAGATGCCGCCTTGTCCAGCCGCAGCGGGTTATCTCCGTGGTTTGTCAGCCGCGCCGCACGGGTGATGACATCCTGCTGTGCAAACACGCCGTACAGCAGCTCCAGCGTCAGACCGGTGGCCTCGTCCTGCATTCGGACGATCAGGGTCTCGGCATCGTTTTCCTCTGCGTGGGCACAGGGCAGACCGGTCAGCTGATATTTGCCAGCCTCCACCGTGTGGCTCACATAGGTAAAGTCTGCGCCAAAGGCGCCACGGCTGTCGGCCACCGTCAGGCAGGAGAGACGAAAATCGCCCACGTTGCAGCCGGTATACTCCTGCGGGAGCAGATCCGGGGAAACGCCCCGGTGGGTGCGGTAAGCGTAGTAATCTGGCGAGAATCCCCGGTCTGTGCGGGGATACAGCTGCATCAGATCCCCGGTGCCGATGGTTTTGCCGTAGTACAGATGCAGCAGGTGCCCCAGCGCATCCACCTTCATGTGGTAACTGGTATGGGCGGTCTCCAATACAAAAATGCGTGCCTCGGAATCAAATCGAATACTCATGGATCCTATACCTCAACGAGATTATTTTTAATAGAAATGCCGACAGACAGGCGGTCGTGTCGGAACGGCCGGGTCGATTTTTCTTACTTTTGTCAGCTTTTACAAAAGCAGCGAGAAAATTTTGTGCATCATCACATTGCACAGTTTCTTTTTTCTTGTTGTGCCATTATTATACTATCTGCCAGTAGTTTCGTAAATGCAAAAATGCGACTTGTTATATCTCAATCTGTCTTTCATAGAGCAGCATTACAGCGAAGATATTTCCATCGAGGATATCTCCTCCTTCTGCGGACTGAACCGCAGCTATTTCAGCAAGGTGTTCCGAGATACCATGGGCGAAAGCCCACAGGGGTTCCTGCTGCACTACCGCATGGCACGGGCAGCACAGCTGCTGACCGAAAGCCGCCTTCCCATCAGCACCATCAGCACCATGGTCAGCTATCCCAATCAGCTTCACTTTTCCCGCGCTTTCAAAAATGTATATGGCATCAGCCCACGGGACTATCGTGCAAAGCATCTTGCACTATAAAAATTGGTCTCATTCTCCGCTGTACGCCTTTCGTTTTTCCGACATATAACAACACCCCATTTGTCAGACCGAATACTGTCGGACAAATGGGGTGTTGTTCATTCAGGGGCGCACCCTGTTTTTTTACTATGATTCATCATTTTCCACGCGCAGCATCCGGTATCCGACACCAACATGGGTCTGGATCAGATGCGGCGCATCCGGGCATCGTTCCAATTTTTTGCGCAGGGATGCCATGTAAACTCGCAAGGAAGCAATGTCATTTTCCTGCGTACTGCCCCATACTTTCTGCGTGAGGGAGGTATGCGTCAGCACTTTGCCCACATTATGCGCCAGCACACACAGCAGTTTGTACTCGATGGGGGTCAAATGCAATTCATTCTCGCTCAACCAGACACACCCTGCCGAGAAGTCGATCTTCAAAGGACCATTGACAAAAACCGGGCTATTTATGCCGTCAGAAGCCAGCAGATTCAATCGGCGCTGCGTTACACGCAGTCTTGCCAGCAGCTCATCCACGGAAAACGGCTTTGTCAGATAATCGTCTGCGCCGTTGTCCAGTGCCTCAATCTTATCAGAATCTTCGCTCCGGGCACTCAGGACGATGATGGGCAGGTTCGACCATGTGCGGACGCTGCGGATGACCTCGATGCCGTCTATATCGGGCAGTCCAAGATCCAGCAGCATGATGTCCGGATTGTGGCTGGTCGTCATCATGATCGCCGTTTCCCCATTGGAAGCAGTCAGATATTTATAGCCGTGGGTCTTCAGGGTCGTTGTGATCAGACACCGTACAGGAACATCATCCTCTACGACCAGAATGGACGGCTTATTCATGAATATTCACCTCGCTTTGCGGCAATGCAAAGGAAAAGACACTGCCATTGGGAATGTTGTCACGCAGGGTCAATGTTCCGCCGTGAGCCGTCAGGATCGCTCGGCAGAGGGGCAAGCCCAGTCCAAGGCTGCGGTGGCTGTCTGCGATGCGGCTCTGCCCGGTATAAAACATCTCGAACACCTGTGCTTTTGCGCGATCCGGAATGCCGGGACCGTTATCTGCAACTTCCACTACGACCTGATGGTCTTTCCGGTAAGCCGAGATCTGAATGACCGAGCCCACGGGGGTGTATTTGACGGCGTTATCCACCAGATTGACAACGACCTGCATGATCAGCCGTGCATCCACATTGACCAGGAGGATCTCGTCCCCATACTGTGTTGTGATGGTGTGTTCGCAGCTTTTCCGGTTGACATGATGCAGTGCTTCTTCGATCATCTCATCCATCAGCTGCGGTGAGATCTGCAGATTCATCCGACCATCCTCAATGCGGGTGATGGAAAGCAGATTTTCCACCAGACCGATCAGCCATTGTGCATCGTCAAAAATATCGGTGCAGATCTTGTTCCGGGTCTCTGTATCCAGCGTTTCTCCGTTGGAAAGCAGATTGCTGGCATTGCCGGAAATGGAGGTCAGCGGGGTGCGCAGATCATGGGAGATCGTGCGCAGCAGGTTTGCCCGCAGTTCTTCATTCCTTGCCTGCAATGCAGCTTGCTCTTTTTCCAGCGCGTTTCTGCGGTTTTCGATGGCCAGCGCACCTTCGCCCAGAATGGAAAGCAGCACACTGTTTTCAAAGGCATCCAGCGGTTTTTCGGACAGATCGATCCCGATCACTCCAAACACGCCGCCCCCGGTCCGAAGTGCAAGATAAAGCCCCTTTGCGTCCGGGTAGCTATCCGTGCCTGCGCCGGAACGCTTTTTGTTGGCAAACGTCCAGTTTGCTGCATCCCGTTCTTCCTGTGCAGAAAAGATGTTACGCGGCACTTCCCCATCAATCCCAAAAACCTGTTCTGACCCAAGATCTCCGTTTTGTTCCGGGTAAACGATCAGGCTCCGGTTCAGCAGCTTCATCAACTGGGACGCTGTCTGAGAGAGGATTTCTTCCTCGCTTTTTGCTCTCTGTAAAAGCTGATTTGTATCAAACAGTATTTTTGTACGGAACGCTGCCTGCGCAGACATTTTTGCATGATCCTTCAACCGCGTTGTCAGGGTGCAGGTAATGATTGCAGAGGTCAGCATCAGGGCAAATGTAACCTGATAACCGGAATCATACGCATGGAATGTCAGGCGCGGTTCCGTCAAGAAAAAATTGTATAGCGCAACACTGGCAATGGAGCCCAGCACACCGCAGGTGTAACCGCTGGTACACAATGCGGTGAACAGCACCCCCAGCATATAGAACGTAATAATGTTATAGCGCGCAAAGTCCAATTGTAAAAAAAGAAAGCCGATGAGCGTGATGCAGCTCAAAATGCCTGCGGTGACCAGTAAATCGCGGACAGAAGGCAGAAACGGACGGATGAACAGCTTTCTTCCTGAACCGTAGCCGTTCTCTGCAGAAGCATCCGGGATGATGTAAATATCCAGATTAGGCGCAGTCATCGTCAATTTTTCAGTCAGTGACGGTCCACTCCAGAAATGGCGGCGATGTACGCTGGAGCGCCCCAGCACGATTTTTGTAATGCCGGAGATGCGGGCAAACTCTGCGATCTGCTGCGGAATGTCATCCCCGTAGATCGTAGAAA
>OAUV01001525.1_pt1 | contig 12259 bp, 6 predicted proteins | sample 1516841 | NCBI WGS metagenome assembly OAUV01 (sample SAMEA2580044, study PRJEB22360) | human gut metagenome | biome: human gut; feature: human-associated habitat; material: faeces | place: Denmark | collected 2008/2010 | reverse complement strand
CAAACTGATGCCACGGAACGAAGGGGGGGTGCCCGCCGTCATTATGAGCGAAGCCGATCTTACGCAGGCGGAAATGGCATTGGGCTATACTACCGTGCGGTCGCCCATATCCGGACATATCAGCGAACGGAATGTCGATATAGGTACGTTGGTCGGACCCGGTGGCAAATCGTTGCTGGCTACAATCGTGAAGAGCGATACGGTGCGTGTCGATTTCAGTATGACCGCATTGGATTATTTGCGGAGCAAGGAGCGCAACGTAAATCTCGGTCACAAAAGCGCGTCGCGCAAGTGGGACCCCTATATCACGATTACGTTGGCAGACAACTCTTATTATCCGTTGAAAGGGTGGGTCGATTTCGCCGATCCGCAAGTCGATCCGAAAACCGGAACGTTCTCGGTGCGGGCGGAAATGGCAAATCCCGATCAGATTCTTTTGCCGGGGCAATTCACTAAGGTAAAACTTTTGCTCGATGTCCGTGAAAACGCTATTGTCGTGCCCTCTAAGGCGGTGATTATCGAAAAAGGCGGAGCCTACATCTATGTGGTTCGTCCGAACGATATTGTCGAACGGCGTTTCATCGAGCTGGGTCCCGAACTTGAAAACAAAATTGTGGTGACCCGGGGGTTGGCAAGCTACGAACGCATTGTTGTCGAAGGTTATCATAAACTGACGCCCGGCATGCGTGTCACGGTTGTAGAACCGGAAAAAACAAACGAACCAGTCGATAAAAAATAATCCGGATGAAAGCAGATTTCTTTATAGACCGTCCGGTATTTTCGACGGTCATATCCATCGTTATAGTTATCATAGGTATCATCGGGCTTACCCTGCTGCCTATCGACCAATACCCGCAGATCACGCCGCCGGTGGTGCGCATCAGCGCATCCTATCCCGGAGCCAGTGCCCAGACGGTGACGCAGGCGGTAGCTACCCCGATCGAACAGGAGCTGAACGGTACGCCCGGCATGCTCTATATGGAATCCAGCAGTTCCAATTCGGGCGGATTCTCGGCGACGGTGACTTTCGACATATCCACCAACCCCGACTTGGCGGCAGTGGAGATCCAGAATCGCGTGAAACTGGCGGAGTCGCGGTTGCCGGCGGAGGTTATTCAAAACGGTCTTTCGGTAGAAAAGCAGGCATCGAGCCAGTTGCTGACGATCTGTCTGTTATCGTCCGATCCCAAGTTCGACGAAATCTATCTGAGTAACTTTGCCACGCTTAATGTGCTGGATATGTTGCGCCGTATTCCCGGGGTAGGTCGGGTTTCGAACATCGGTAGCCGTTACTATGCGATGCAGATCTGGGCGCAGCCCGACAAAATGGCAAACCTCGGTATTACGGTCGAGGATTTGCAAAGCGCATTGAAAGACCAGAACCGCGAATCTGCTGCCGGTGTACTCGGACAGCAGCCGGTTACGGGGCTGGACGTGACGATTCCGATTACCACGCAGGGGCGTCTTTCCTCTATCGAACAGTTCGAGGACATCGTATTGCGGGCAAATGCCGACGGGTCGATCATCCGGATCCGCGATGTCGCTGACGTGTCTCTCGAAGCCTCGTCGTACAGTACCGAGAGCGGTATCAATGGCGGTAATGCCGCAGTATTGAGCATCAATATGCTGCCCGGAGCCAACGCGATGGAGGTAGCCGAATCGGTGAAAGAAGCGATGAAGGAACTCAGCAAGACTTTCCCCGAAGGCATATCGTACGAAATACCGTTCGATATGACAACTTACATTTCGCAATCCATCCACGAAGTGTACAAGACCCTTTTCGAAGCATTGCTGCTGGTGATGCTGGTGGTATTCCTTTCGTTGCAAAGCTGGCGTGCGACGATTATCCCGATGATTGCCGTGCCGATTTCGTTGATCGGAACATTCGGAATCATGCTGATATTGGGATTCTCCCTCAATATGCTCACATTGCTCGGCTTGATTCTGGCTATCGGTATAGTGGTCGATGATGCCATTGTGGTGGTGGAGAATGTAGACCGCATCATGGAGGAAGAGCATCTTTCGGCGTATGAAGCCACGAAGAAAGCCATGAACGGATTGAGCAGTGCGCTCATCACCATGTCGTTGGTGCTTTGCGCCGTATTCGTGCCGGTAAGTTTTCTGTCGGGCATCACCGGACAGTTGTATCGTCAATTTTCCGTGACGATTATCGTGTCCGTGCTGATCTCTACGATAGTAGCTTTGACATTGAGCCCGGTGATGTGTTCGCTTTTCCTGAAACCGTCGGACAATACGAATAAAAATTTTCTTTTCCGCTGGATCGACCGTATGCTCGACCGGGGAAATAATTACTATCTCTCCGCCATACGCAAGGTATTGAGCAATCCGCGCCGGGCTCTGGTCGGTTTCGGTGTGGCTTTGATCGCCATATGGGTACTCAACCGATTGGTCCCTTCGAGCTTTATCCCGCAAGAGGATCAAGGCTATTTCAAGTTGGAACTGGAATTGCCCGAAGGGGCGACATTGGAACGCACACGCAAAGTCACCGACCGGGCGATAGAATATTTGCAGCAGAACCCGTATGTAGAATATGTATTGAATGTGACCGGATCGAGTCCGAGAGTAGGAACGAATCAGGCACGAAGCGAACTTACCGTCATACTGAAACCGTGGAAAGAACGGAAAAGTACGTCGATCGGAGAGATCATGGAGACGGTACGGGCAGATCTGGAACGTTATCCCGAAAGCAAAGTCTATCTCAGTACGCCGCCGGTAATCCCCGGATTGGGGTCCTCCGGAGGTTTTGAAATGATGCTCGAAGCACGGGGCGATGCCACGCTTTCCGACTTGCGGATGGCGGCGGATACCCTGCTTTATTATGCGTCGCAGCGGAAAGAACTGGCAGACCTATCCTCTTCGTTGCAACCCGAAATTCCGCAACTCTATTTCGATGTAGACCGGGATAAAACGAAGTTGTTGGGTGTTCCTCTCACCAGTGTGTTTTCAACGATGAAAGCATTTACCGGATCGGTATATGTCAATGACTTCAATATGTTCAACCGTATCTATCGGGTATATATACAAGCCGAATCGTCGTATCGCCGCACGCGCGAAAATATCAACCTGTTTTTCGTGCGCGGTACGGACGGGACGATGGTGCCGCTGACATCGTTGGGTACGACCCAATATACGACCGGTCCCGGAAATATCAAACGGTTCAATATGTTCAATTCGTCCGTGATACGGGGCACAGCCGCACATGGGTACAGTAGCGGACAGGCAATGGCGATTATGGAACAGATCGCGCAAGAACATCTCCCTTCGAATATCGGAGTGGAATGGAGCGGATTGTCCTATCAGGAGAAAAAAGCCGGAGGTCAGACCGGTTTCGTATTGGCGTTGGTATTCATTTTCGTATTCCTGTTTCTGGCGGCGCAGTACGAGAGCTGGTATATTCCGATCGCGGTCATGCTTTCGCTGCCCGTAGCCGGAGTAGGAGCCTACTTGGGGGTATGGTTGTGCGGGCTGGAAAACAACATCTATTTCCAGATCGGGTTGGTAATGCTTATCGGTTTGGTTGCCAAGAATGCCATTCTTATCGTAGAGTTTGCCAAAGTGGAAGTCGCGAAGGGTGTCGATGTCGTTTCGGCTGCACTACAAGCGGCGCACCTGCGATTCCGTCCTATTATCATGACCTCGTTGGCGTTTGTGTTGGGTATGCTTCCGTTGGTATTTGCCAGCGGTCCCGGTTCGGCAAGTCGTCAGGGTATCGGTACCGGAGTATTCTTCGGTATGTTGATGGCGATTACGGTAGGTATCGTATTGGTGCCGTTTTTCTTTGTGTTGATTTATAAACTGAAATCCCGGATTAAAAAGTGAATATGAAGAAGTCTGATTTCAAAGGTAGGCTGTGGTTGTTGGGATGCCTCTGCTGTGCGATTCTGTTGGGTGCAACTTCCTGTGTACTCGGCAAGCGTTATACACGCCCCGAACTGAATTTGCCCGAAACGATCGGCGGATATACCGATTCGCTCACAATGGCGGATATGAAATGGTGGACACTCTATTCCGATTCTACCTTGCAGGCGTTGATTCGCAAGACGCTCGATTACAATAAGGATATGCAGATTGCCGTTTCGAGAATTAAGGAAATGGCGGCACGCAAGCGTATCGATCTGGCGAATCTGTTGCCTCAGCTTTCCGGAACAGTCGGAGCCGAGCGGGAATACGAAGCCTATGGCGGCGGATCTTTCTCTCCCGACGATGAGTTTGGTGTAAAAGTACGGTTGAACTGGGAGATCGACCTGTGGGGGAATCTTCGTTGGGCACGGCGAAAAGGTATTGCCGAATATTTACAGACGGTTGAGGCTCAGCGGGCTTTGCAGATGACTTTGGTGGCGGATGTGGCACAAGCCTATTGCGAGTTGGTGGCGTTGGATAATGAATTGAAGATCGTACGCCGTACTTATGCGACCCGCAAGGAAGCGGTGCATCAGGCGAAACTACGGTTCGAAGGTGGACTTACCTCCGAAACCTCGTATCAACAGGCACAGGTGGAGTTGGCGAGTACCTCTTCGCTGATCCCCGATCTGGAACGTCGGATAGCTCTGAAAGAGAGTGAAATAGCTTTGCTGGCAGGAGAATATCCTACGGCGGTGGCGCGTGGCGTAATGTCGTCCGAACCGGTGTGGGACGGAGAATTACCGGTCGGATTGCCTTCCGAATTGTTGAAACGCCGTCCCGATGTGCAGGCTGCCGAGCAAGCCTTGATGGCGGCAAACGCCAAAGTAGGCATGGCATATACCGATCGTTTTCCCCGCTTGTCGCTTACCGGTGCATTCGGTGTAGAAGATGGCAAAGTCACGACCTTGTTCGAGTCGCCTTATGCCTTCTTGGCGGCGAATCTGGCGACTCCGATTTTTATGGCTGGCAAGAAACAGGCGCAGTATCGGGCAGAGCAGGCTGCATATGAACAGGAATGCTATCGGTATCAGAAGAAGGTGCTGACCGTGTTTAAGGAAGTAAACGATGCAATCATATCGTACAACAACCTGAAAGAGTCGTGTAAGTTGAAACGCAATCTGGAACGCGCGGCAAAGAGTTATGTCGATCTGGCTCAGTTGCAATACATCAACGGTGTAATTAATTACCTCGATGTATTGGATGCCCAGCGTCGTTATTTCGAGGCGCAGATCGGATTAGGGAATGCTATCCGCGACGAACACATCGCCTTGGTGCATTTGTACAAGGCTTTGGGCGGAGGCTGGGAAGTCGATTTGCCAAATTTAAAATAAACAGCAAGCCGAGAGCAGAAGCGGTCAAGTGAAAACTTGGACCGATTATGCCGAGGCTCAGCGTTTATTATGAAAATCAACAGCAAGCCGAGAGCAGGAGCGGTCAAGTGAGATTTGAACGGATTATGCCGAGGCTCAGCGTTTATTATGAAAATCAACAGTAAGCCGAGAGCAGGAGCGGTCAAGTGAGATTTGAACGGATTATGCCGAGGCGCAGCGTTTATTATGAAAATCAACAGCAAGCCGAGAGCAGAAGAGGTCAAGTGAGACTTGAACGGATTATGCCGAGGCATGGCATCAGTTATTAAAACAATCTACACCTATGCTGGGCGTAGGGCATCCTTTCACATATCGTATTGAGTAAAGAAACGGGAATGCGGTACGACAGATTGGAATTCGTGACCGGGAGAAATCGTCCGGGAACAATCGGATACGTCGCACCGCATTCCTGTTATTTTATCCGGTGGAATTGAATCTTTGTCGGGTATGCCGGCGGACAGATTCAATGCCCATACTCCTTTTCTTTTTTTCAACGATCGCTATTTTTGAGTTCCACTCCCAATGTGATTAGTCCGACTTTTTTGGGGGCAGTCCGTGTCGGGCTATTATATTTTTAGTGTTTCCGTAGCCATAAAAAAAGGAGCTGTGCGAACACAGCTCCTTGTCTCAACGGATAGTCCCGTTATTATTTTCTTACGGAAATTTTGCTTACGCGAACAGAACCGTCTTCCATGATTTGTTTTACGATAAACAAACCTTCTTCTGCTGCATATTGACGAACACCTTTCATGTCGTAGTATTCGGTAGCAACGACAACTTTGCTGTCGGAAACCGAACCTTCTACGCTACCCGGATCGGGAGTAGTTGCTGTCCAGCGCGGATCGCCGAATGCCGACCATGCTTCGCCTGCTTTCGGAGTGAAGTCGTCGTTTTCGATGCCTGCGAACATTTCTGCCGTAGTCAGACCGGTAGAAACGAAACCATGTTTAGCACCGGTTACATCCGTGTTTCTCGGACCGAATTCGGTAGAGTGGTAGTTGTTTTCTTTTTTGAATGTTTCGTAAGCCGGCGTACCGTTTTGCGGAACTTTCGAGAAAACTTTCAGTTCGCTTACCGTACCGAACAAGTTGTTGCAGAATTCCATTACACCGGTGAGCGGTTGTGCCGTACCTCCGGCATCTTTACCGAAGTTAGCGAGGTATTTGCCTGTGTTGTTGATAATATCGTGTACGGTATTGTTGTTGAAATAGAAGTTGGTGTAAGTTCCGGCTGATTTAGTCGTGATTACATCGGCATATTTCGGAGCACCGCTGCTTTCTGCATATTGGTGAGCGATCGTCGAGTTGGTAATTTTCAACGTTACGACAGAGTGTCCTTTGTCGCCGGCGATATTTACCATACCGTAATCTCCGAAGTGGTTGATCACCGTATTGTTGATCGTCAGGCTATTGATCGTGATAACGTCGGATCCTTGTGTACGAACGATACCGCGAGTGTGAGAAGCCACACAATTTTTGATAACGATGTCGCCCAAAGATGCTTTGGCAGAGAAGTTGAAGATGTAGCCTTCCGAGTTCAGTTCTTTATCTGTCTGGAAGGTGATGCCTTCTACGTGGATGTTCAATCCCGAAGTTTCGGCTGCCGGACGGATGAAACCGTTGTTGCTGGCTTTGATGAATGTTTTGTCTGCACCTGCACCTTTTACCGTAACGGAAGTAACGGCAAGGGGAGTTGCGATACTGTCGGCTTCGAACGAACCTTCGCCTAATTCAAATACTAAGTCTCCGCTTCCGGCTTCGATAGCTGCTTTCAGGGCTGCGCCGTCGGCTACTACTTCTGCCTGTGCGTTAAAACCTGCTACTGTAAACAGAGCGGCTGCAAAAAGTAAAGTCTTTTTCATGTTGAAAAAATTTATGGGTTAAACGATTATAAATAATGTACATCTCATGGCATAAACACAAATTCTTTTTGAGCATACTCTCGGATATGGGGATGTCATGCTTGTGCAAGGCGAAACCGCATTCCGTGTTTTCCAAGTAAACTTGGCATTTGCCCACGATTCGCATTATCTGTTGCAAATATAAACAAATATTCTGTTTCGTCATGTGTTTTTTTTGGTACAAAACGTATAGTTTTTATTCCTTACCGATTTTAAACTCGGATCGTATCTATTTGTATATCTGTATTTATATATTACAAAACTACTCTTTTTGTTCTTGAATAGGGTGTAATTTTTGTTTTTTAGCATTTGTTATTCCTCCTCGGTAGGGTGGAACAGGCATGCAGGAAGACATTCTTACGCACCGAAAAGGGGTTGCATCGAAAATTTCATTTCGACACAACCCCTTGCGGTTTGGGTTGAATAGAGTGTGCTTATTTCACCATGACCTTGCGGTAAACATTACCGGCACGTACGATATACGTTCCTGCCGGTACCGAAATACGGATAACGGTGTCGCCGGTCGTTTGCCGGAGCATGCGCCCTTCTACGGTGAAGATTTCGATAGGCGTGTTCTCGGCATTCATGATTACGATTTGTCCGTCGGCAGAGTAGACCGTGATGCCCGTTTGTCCGATTTCCCGGATTCCGGAGGTGATGTCGATCGATACGGCTTTCGAATAAGCCGACTCGCCTTTGTCGTAAACGGCAGTTACTTTATACGTATATGTACCGTTTTCAGCCGGAGTATCGGTATATTCTTTTTCCGGTATCGGTTGCGAGGTCAGTTTCTCACCATTCCGGTACACGTTATATCCGATCAGTTCCAACATTTCGATTGTGGCGCCTGCCGGAGCATAGCAAATATCGTCGAGCAACAGGATAAACTGGTCGTCCGATACGCAACGGATCGCGAAGTATTTGGCACTTGCCGGCAATTCGTAAGCGAATAACGTCCATTCGAGCGGAGCTTCTTCCGGTGCGTCGGGCATAATGGAGATGAAATCTTCGATCTCTTTGCCGCTATTGGAGTACAGCACTTCGAAACGCTCCAATCCATACTCGGAAGTGACGCTCTTGGCGTAGAACGAAATATCTTTGTGCGTTGCCGATATTTCGGGCGAGATCAGCCAGTCGTCGTTCGCTTTACCTTGGCTGGCAGGGCAAGCTAATATCTGAGAGCCGGAATGGCAGTCCCACGGTTCTTCCAGTTCGATAGCCGACGGGTTGAAGACTTGGAATGCCATAGGCTCGTTCACATGATCGTATTGGATGGTTCCACCCATACCGTCGTTCAAACCGTAAGTAGGAGCACCATCGTTGTCGATCAACGTCCATGCACCGAGTCCGGAAATGGAGAATGCCCGGTAGCTTTCGATATTATCGGTCTCTGTTTCTACGATACCGTTCCGGTAGTCCGGTTCGTTCCACGTCAGTTGTACCGTCGATTCGGTTTGAGTACCTTTCAATCCGGTTACAACCGGATATATCGGTTGCTTGACGCTGACAGCACACGATACACTGTTATTTTCCGTGTCCAGATCGTTGGCATATACGATACGGGCAGTCAATACGATTTCCGTATCGTCCAGCGTAGCCGTATATTCGAATGGGAACGAAGCCTTGCCTTCGGGTGCGATGGCGTTGCCTTCCGTCGATTGAACGGTACGGCTGCCGTTAAGCAACTCTACGCGATAGCCTTCTGCTGCTTCCGTACCTGAATTTTCGATCGAAACGATATAGGTTCCGCTTTCGCCTACGGCAAGTTTCTTCGGTCCGGAAATGGCGGTAGCCGACAGGTCGTACGGCAAGTGCTCGACGATCCGGGCGTTATCGACGTGAATCTTGTTGTAGTCGTCGGGTATCAGATCGTTCGAGCCGGTGAAGCCGAATATCAGATACGGTTCATTTTTGTAGGAATTCAAGGATATTTGGTATTTCGACCATTGTCCCGACCGTTCCGATTTGGCAATCACCAGAGCCGGTGTAAATGTCGAACCGTCGGTCGATATGTCTATCGTCAGTTTCGAGTTATCTCCCGGATGATTTACCCAGAATTGCAGTATCGGGTTCTGCAATTGGCTGATGTCGATTTTCGGCGAGTGCAGGCGGCTGGCACAATCGACATCGTTCGGAACGAACGAGATAAGACCATTGTCGGCATCCTGCGGTTGCGCACTGGGGAATGTACCGGTTTCGGCGATTTCCCAATATCCATCACCTTTGATTCGGGTTCTTACCCACGGGTTGTTTTGCGGAGAAGCATTGGAGAACGATTCGATGAACGGAGCGGGGTAGGGCGATCCGAAAGTTCTTCCGGTTGAAATACCGCCGGCTCCGAGATCGGTTGTCGAGCGGGCGTATATCACATAATATACGAAGATTTGTCCGTTGGTCGTATTCAAATCCGCATCGGTATAAGTCAATGCCGAAATATCTTCTGCCAATATCCGGTCGTCGCTGCGTTGTATCGTGTAGGTCAAAGCAGCCGGATCGATGTAGCCGCCGTTCACTCCGGTTTGCGGGGCTTCCCATGTCAGTACGGCTTTGCCGTCGATTTCGTTCAGTTGGATGACGGAAACTGCTGCCGGGATGTCTATTCCTATATAAGCACTGGCAACGGCAGGTTGGCTGATACCTTCTTCGCTGTATGCGACTGCTTTATACGAGTTGATACCTTGTACCGCTTCCGTATCGGAATACGAGAGGGTAACCCCGGTTGCCGGGTTGTTGAATGTTTCGATCAGAACCTCTTCCCGATACAATTCTATTTTGGTCAGCGGCGAGACGAGCGGTTTGCCGAGCAGTGTGCGACTCGGAGTCGTGAATGCGATTTCGGCTCGCAGTGCACCTTGTGCACCGGCTGTTACGGTCAGGTTCGAGACCGGTTCGATATTGTCGTCCGCAACTTCGATTTGTATCTGACTGACGAACAGATTGTACTGATTCCGTTCGCTGCAAGCCTGAACTCCGATATGGTAATTCCCTTTTTCCGGTATGCGCACGAATCCTTTCAGCTCGATGTCTGTTCTCGATTCTACGACCGTTTGCGGAACGATTTCGACGGTCATTGCCTCTGCTGTGGCATCATTGCCCAATGTTACCCGTATTTTTTCAGTATATCCGGCACTTCGGGCTTTCAAAGACACTTCGTATAGATTGCCCGGTTCCAACTGTACAGGAGGAGAGATCAACCAGTCGTTGGCATCGAACGACGGACTGTATTTGTAGGCTGCTGCCTTTTCGGCGAGGTCGTAGCTCCAAGTCGTTCCGTCATTGTTTGCGTCGATAACCGTGAACGGGCTCAGTTCCATCCCGTCAGCAAAACTTTTGAGGTAGGGCGGAATGAATGCCGATCCCAATTGTATCTGTTCCGTCGATGTCGGCACGCCGTAGTCCGTTCCGTTGAAGGCGGTCACTTCGTACCAATAAGACCCGATGGCGACAATTTCGTCCGTATCGGTATAGGTCGTTTCGGTGTGGGCTGTCGCTAATGTCTGGTTATCGGGTTGGCGTACGATCCGGTAGGTATAGGTTGCATCGGGCAAGTATCCGTTGTGTGCACCTTGTGTGGGAGGATTCCATCCGATTACGATCCCTTTGTCGGTTTGCGACAATTGCAGGTCGTTTACTTTTCCCGGGATATCCGTCCCGACCCAGAATTCGATCGTAGCGGCGTGGCTGCTTCCGATCGAATTGCTGACGGTTACGGATACCGAATGCGCACCTTCCGCCAAAGTGAGCGGCAATGTAACCTGTTCGCCGCAAGCGCCGGAAGCCTCGCGATAAGTCGTACCGTCCAATACGACGGAGTAGTCGAGCGTTCCGCTCAACGGGTCTCCGGTAAAACTCTCTGTGGGTAAGGTAAACCGGATGTTTCCCGATGTCGAAGCCTCGGTAAATACGGCTGTCAGATCATTGACGACATCGGGCGTACCGGCAGGAGCTGCCGTACTCAGGGTATATAACCCTGTGATCTGGGCATCGTTTGCGAACTTGGAAATGAACGTTGCCGCACCGGTCGTTATATTTACTTCGTACAACGCACTGCTTTCATCGTCCAGCGATGCAGCCCAATACAGTTTGCCGGAGCCCAGATCGAATGTGCCGGATTGGATATATTTCGGTTTTACTCCGGTCGAGCCGATGAGTGTCAGTGAACCGTTTTCTTTATCTATCCGATAGAGGTTTCCGTCGGAGCCGATACCGTATAATTCACCTTTGGCATTAGCTGCGACAACATACAGCCCTTGTGCCATATCGCAGATCGGGGTAACGCTACCATCGGTGAGACTGATCGTTCCGAATACATAGCCGTCCATATTCGCGTTATAAAAACAGCCGAATACTTTTTGCGAGACCGGATCGTAGGTCATATCGAGTGCGATGCTGGTCACCTCCACCGATTGGAAAATATCCCGTTCCCAAGATTCCGTATCGAACGACAGAAAGTGTTTCGCAGAAATCTCGTTGTCGTACACGATGTAGCGGACGCAATAAAATACACCGTTTACATATACACCTCCACCGTTGGCTCTCAGCCATAAATTGGTTTCGACCGGGGTGAACGAAGTATTGGCTGCTGCCGGAAATGAATATACGCCGAACTCTTCGGCATACTCTTCCCAACTGTTATTGTAGATCATACAGCCGTAAAGAGTCGGTGCTTCTGCACTTGCAACCTTGTGCGGCGGATTCAACGGTTTTACACTTCGCAATTTTGAAGATTCTCTTTTCTGTTTGGTGGAAACAAGTGCAGGATAACGGGCTGTCAGATCTTGTCGTACCTGTGCCGTTCCCGAACTTTTCTCTAATCCGCGAGACTGCTCTGCCCGGTTGGGGAGAGTGCAGAATAGCGCCAAACATAAGCTAAGAATGATGTTTAGGCTTCGTTTCATAAGTTTGTTTTTGGATAAAATATTACGACTTATTGTGACAAATATAGCGAAAGGCGAGAGCAGAGACAAAGGGGAAAATGAAATTTTCACAAATGGTCTATGCCGAGCCGCCTCCTATATTCTACAAATATAGTGAAAGGCGAGAGCAGAGACAAAGGGAAAATGGA
>OAUV01001521.1_pt1 | contig 12323 bp, 12 predicted proteins | sample 1516841 | NCBI WGS metagenome assembly OAUV01 (sample SAMEA2580044, study PRJEB22360) | human gut metagenome | biome: human gut; feature: human-associated habitat; material: faeces | place: Denmark | collected 2008/2010 | reverse complement strand
TTTCCAGCTTCTATGCCAGCAGCAGCGACAGCTCCGCCCCCACCGACTGGCTGGTGGTGAGCCACTACAACGAGGATGGCACGACGGGTGCCGACAGCCTGTACAACCCCACCACCGGCGAGGAGCTGACCGGTTACCAGCAGTACACCGGTGCAGGCACGGTCAGCCTGTATAACGATGGCAGATATCAGCTGGTCGATCTGGCCAGCACCGAACAAAGCGCGGTGCTCTGTGAGTTCGATGAGCCGGTGCGGTATTACCTGCCCGGTGCTGCCATCACAGAGCCGGAGGCATCCGGGCGGTACCGCTTCCACGATCTGCTTACCGGCGAGGAAAAGGAACTTTACGATGTGGGCACCGACGATGCCACGCTGGCCATCTACGCCCTGGACGGCACCGTGCGGGTGTTCGACCGGCAGACCGGCGTGCTGCTGACCGACACCGCCATCGACCCGGTGGAGAACCAGGTGCGGGCCCATGTCTATGCTGAAAACGGCTGGGTCTGGGTCGCGCAGGACGACAACGACAACTATGTGAACACGGCCATCCAGATCTGCGGGCCGGACGGCACCCACAAAACGCTGGATCCCCGCACGCTGGAAGAAGCCTACACCCATTATTATCCCCTGTTTTCCACAGCCGATGGACTCTATTTCTACGGCTGCTGCAACGGCCCCGGCGGCAGCTGGCTGTATGACATCCTGGACAGCGACGGCAATGTCGTCGTGGGCGGGCTGCGCAGCTGCAGCACCTATTATGCCGACAGCGCCAACGGCCTGCCGGAGGGTGTGTTTGCCGCCAGCAAGGGCTTTTCTTACGGCTGGATGGATCTTTCCGGCCGGTGGCTCTATGCCGAAAGCATCTTTGCTTCCACCGCTGATGAGATGGACAACTACTACTTCTGAGGGAGGATTTCCGTATGAAAAACGTTAAGATCACCCGCCGCAGTTTTCTGTTGGGCCTGGGAGCCGCCTCCTCGGCCCTGCTGCTTTCCGCCTGCGGCAGCACCGATGCCCCGGCATCGTCCGCCAGCACATCCGCCTTGCCGCAGCCTGACTCCGGGGCTCCGGCTTCGTCCGCTGCCAGCGAGGTCCCGCCGGAACCCATCCTGCGTGTGGACGAGTTCCCCATCACCGACGGCAGCACGGCCTGCATCCCGCTGATCGCGCAGATCATGGCCGACACCACCGGGCTGGATCTGGAGACCGCCCGGAGCGCCGTGACCACCAACACCACAGCCCAGGCCTGGCGCAACCTGGGCCTGTACGGCAACAATTACGGCGATTCGGTCAAACTGATCATCGCCTACGAAGCCCCGGAATCCGTCAAGGAGGAGCTGAAGGCTGACGGTGACCCGCTGGAGCAGAAGGCCATTGGCCGGGACGCGCTGGTGTTCATCGTCAACGAGGACAACCCCGTGCAGAGCCTGACCCTGCAGCAGCTCAAGGACATCTACGCCGGAACGATCACCAACTGGAAAGATGTGGGCGGCAAGGATCAGGAGATCATTGCATTCCAGCGGCGGGCGGACTCCGGCAGCCAGACCCTGTTCCAGAAGCTATTGATCCAGGGCGGCCCGCTGATGGAGGCCCCCACCGAGCTGGCCCCCACCGCCATGGGTGAGCTGGTGGACAGCATTGCAGAGTATAACAACTCCGCCAATGCCATCGGTTTCTCGGTCTACTACTACATCGACCAGATGTACTCCAAGCCCGGTCTGCGGCTGCTGGCCGTGGATGGCGTGACTCCTTCCAACGAGACGATCGCCGACCAGAGCTACCCGCTGTGCAACGAATTCTATGCCGCCATCCTGCAGGATTCCGCTGCCGACAGCCCGGAGCGCAGGATCTACGAGTGGCTCTCCACCGATGCAGGCCGTTCCTGCATTGAGCACTCCGGCTATGTAGCCGTCCAGTAATTCCCAGAAAATTCGGCACATTTCATTGACTTTGCTCAAATCCTTTGCTAAACTTAAGAAAAGTTTGTCAGTTTTTTTCGTTTCACGATCTTGAGCAAAGGAGATGCCGCATCATGTCCCATCCTTCCGACACCCCGCACTCCTCCCACGTTGAGAGCCGCAGCCGCAAGGCACTGCGCAGCTACATCATTCAGGCCTCCACCCTGCTGGAGATCGTGCTGTCCGGGCTGGTGCTCATCGGCCTGCTGCTCAGCTTCATTCCTCTGCTCAAGTGGATGCCGGGCCTGCTGTTTGATGGCAACGATGTAGAGATCCGCGGCTTCCTTGAGCGGGCGCTGGACATTGTCATCGGCGTGGAGTTCATCAAGATGCTGGCCAAGCACAGCCCAGGCAGCAGCCTGGAAGTGCTGCTCTACGCCATTGCCCGCCACATGGTGGTCGGCCACGAATCGGCTCTGGACAACCTCATCAGCGTGGGTGCCATTGCGTTGATTTTTGTCGTGCGCAAGTTCTTTTTTGTCCCAGCCTTTGGTGCCCACCTGCCTGACGGCAAGCCCGCCCCGGACCTGACGCCCAACCAGAGCGGCATCCCCACCGAGGAGTTCCGCACCCGCCTGCGCCAGCGCATCCATGCAGAAGCTCTCGCCGACGAAGATGACGACGACGAGGATGAGACCGAGGAAGTATAAGCCCCCAGATACAGCAAAACGAGGACAGCCATTGGCCGTCCTCGTTTTTTTGCTTCAATCGTCGTAATGTCCCTTGCACTGGTACACTTCGATCAGATCATTTTCAATGCGATAGACCAGCCGGTTCACATCATCGATCCGGCGGCTCCAATACCCGCTGAGATTTTCTTTCAGCCCTTCCGGTTTTCCAATGCCTTCATACGGGCTGCGCGAAATATCCTTGAGCAATGCGTTGATCCGTTTCAGCGTCTTTTTATCCTGAGACTGCCAATACAGATATTCCGCAAAGGCCCGCTCCGTGAAGGTGATCTTACTCATGTTCCATAGCCTCAAGCTCTTCCAGCGTTCTCGTTACAGTCTTTCCCTGACGCATTTCCTCAATGCTGTCATTCAGGGCGGCCATATTGGATGCACTATAAAAGGGATCCATCGAGACTTCAAACGGAATGCGTTTTTCACGCGTCATCTTCTTGGCCAGCATGGTGATGGCTGTTGTCATCGAAAGGCCCAGTTCATTGCAGATCTCATCAAAATCCCGCTTCAGATTCTCATCCATCCGGACACTTACCGTCGTCATACTCTCACGCTCCTTTGTCACTTTTATTATATTCATATCATGCAACATTGTCAATACATCGTTGCACAGATTCACACAAAAGAAACACCCTGTACATTTCTGCACGGGGTGTTTCTCATCACTGCATCTTAAAGTTCAGATTTACGCGTTGGTCTCGCCGCCCTCAACGACCAGCTCATCCTCATAGTCAAGGCCGTAGGTATCCACCAGCGTCTCCTCGTAATCTTTGTGGAAGAAGCTCTCCTCGCCCAGGCTCTTGATCTCGTCGTTGATCCAGTCCAGCAGGGTGGTGTTGCCCTTGCTCACAGCGGGGGCGATGGTATCCTGGCTGCCCAGAGAGGGGATGCCGACTGTGTAGCCGGAGTTCTGCTTTGCAAAAGCGATGACCTCGGTGTTGTCGTTGGCCCATGCAGCGCCATTGCCGTTTTCCAGCGCGTTCTTGGCGGTCGCATAGGAATCATACTTCTGCAGGGGAATGTCGGGATATTCCTTGGTCAGGTAGGTCTCGGCGGTGGTGCCGGAAATGACGATCATCTGATCGTCAGCGTTCCAGTTGTCCAGGCTGGTGATGACATTGCTGTCGGGAGAGATGACACCCAGTGCAACATTCATGTAGGGCAGTGCAAAGTCCACCTCCTCAGCGCGCTCGGGCGTGACGGTGAAGTTTGCCAGAATGATATCGACCTTGCCGGTCTGCAGGTACTCAATGCGGTTGGCGGCCTCTGTGGAGACGAAGTTGGCTTCCACGCCCAGATCCTCGGCCAGGCGGCGGGCGAAGTAGACATCATAGCCCTGATACTCGCCGTTCTCATCCACATAGCCGAACGGGTTCTTGTCGGAGAAAACGCCGATGTTCACGGTGCCGTCTGCCTTGATCTCGTCCAGCGTGCGGAACACGTCACTGCCCGCAGCTGCGGCACTGCCGGATACAGCAGAGCCGGAAGCGACAGAAGAGGAGGATGCGCTGCCGCCGCAGGCAGAAAGCAGAGCGGCGGTGGAAACTGCGCCCAGACCCAGCAGGAAGGCACGGCGGGAAACCTTGTTAATTTTCATGGTAGTAACTCCTTTCCTTTCTTTCCCATATAAAAATCTATCCATGATCTGTGACATCATTTCACAGCATCAGACAAAAAGGATCAAAGTGGAAATGGGCTGCTGCGCGTTTCTCACTGCTTTGCAACCGCATCAAAGGTGAAAGTACGCAGGAAGCGCTGTGCACGTTCGGTCTGCGGGTGGTCGAAGAAGTCCGCCGGGGGCGCTTCCTCCACAATACGGCCATCGTCCAGAAACAGCACCCGGCTGGCAATTGCCCGGGCAAACTGCATCTCGTGGGTGACGATCACCATAGTCTTGCCCTCACGGGCCAGGTCGAGCATGACATCCAGCACCTCGCGCACCATTTCAGGGTCAAGGGCGGCGGTCACTTCGTCGAACAGCAGGATCTCGGGGTGCATACAGAGCGCGCGCACAATGGCGACACGCTGCTTCTGACCACCCGAAAGCTCCCGGGGGTAGCTGTTCTTTTTGGCCAGCAGGCCCACGCGGTCCAGCAGGGCCTCGGCTTCCTGCTGCACCTCAGCCCGGGGGCGTTTCTGCACCTTGGTGGGAGCCAGCAGGATATTTTCCAGCACGGTCAGGTGCGGGAAAAGCTCATAGCTCTGGAACACCATGCCGATGCGCTGGCGCAGGGCCGCCAGATTCTTGCCGCCGTAGGCGACCGTCTCACTGCTCAGCTTCACCCGGCCCGCCTGCACCGGCTCCAGACCGTTCAGACAGCGCAGCAGGGTGCTTTTGCCGCAGCCGGAAGGGCCCACCACAACGATGACCTCACCGGGCTTGACGGCAAAGCTGACATTATCCAGAACATTGGTCTTGCCATCGTAGCTTTTTACCAGATGGTCTACGGTCAGGATCGGCTCTGCCATAACAGTCACTTCCATTTCTTTTCGAGGTAACCGGCCAGCAGGCTGATGGGCCAGCAGGCCAGAAAATACAGGATAAACACGGTGAGGTAGATGCCAAACGCCGCGTTGGGGCTGGCGGTGCGGTTGGCCTCAATGATCTGCTGGGCCACCTTGAGCACCTCCACCACACCGATCATCAACACCAGGCTGGTGGTCTTGATCATGCGGGTGATGAGGTTGATGGACAGCGGGATGAGCCGCCGCACCGTCTGGGGGATGATGATGTACCAATAGGTCTGCGCCCGGCTCATGCCCAGCGCCTCGCTGCTCTCATACTGATGCTTCGGGATGGCGATGAGGGCACCGCGGACGAGGTCGCTCATCTCGGCCGTGCCCCAGAGCACGAACACGATGACCGCCGCCGTCTCGCCGGAAAGATCCCAGCCAAAGGCCCGCGTGGTGCCAAAATACACCAGAAAGAGCAGCACCATCTGGGGCATGATGCGGATGAATTCCAGATACACCCGGAGGATGGCTTTCAGGATGGGATTTTTGAAAGTCATCAGCACGCCCAGCAGGATGCCCAGCGGCAGGCTGATGAGGACAGACACAGCGCTGATCTTAAGCGCCACGCCCAGACCGCCCAGCAGGCGAACCATATTTTTGCCCTTGAGCAGGACTTCAAGACCCAAATCCGGCATAGCGCAGCCTCCTTTCCAGCCAGCTGCCCAGCAGGGACACCGGCAGCAGGATGATGAGGTAGAACACCACCAGCAGGAAAAGATTCTCGGCCGTCTTATAGTACAGGCCGATGAGATCCTTTGCCGTGAACATCAGATCCATCAGGCTGATGGCGCTGAACACGCTGGTCTCCTTGAGCAGGAAGATGATATTTGCCATAAAGGCCGGCATACTGATGGAGACCGCCTGCGGCAGCACCACATAGCGCATGGTCTGCAGCCGGCTCATGCCAAGGCTCAGGGCACTTTCGGTCTGGATGGGTTCGATGGCTTCCAGCCCGCTGCGGAAGGCCTCGGCCATGTAGCTGCCGCCCAGAAAGGCAAGGCCTGCAATGCCGCAGAGCTCGGCGTTGGTCTTGATGCCGATCTTGGGCAGGCCGTAATAAAGAAAGAACAGCTGGACCAGCAGCGGCGTGTTCCGGCTGAGTTGGATATAAGCGCCCACGATACGGCGCAGCACCGGCACTTTTTCGTACTGGAGCACGGCGCAGACAAGGCCCACAAGGATAGCCCAGAAGATACCGGCCACGCCCAGACGCAGGGTGAGCCAGGCCGCTTTTTCATACTGCGGCAGATATTGCACCATCACATTCCAGTCCATGTCTGTTCCCCTCCTTTTCTCCTGATCTTGCGGATGTGTGTTTCCGTTGGCCGTATGATATACCCATTTCCCCAGAATGTCAATAGGTTTATAGGTTTTTTTGTTGCACAAATTCCGGTCAAATTGATAAACAAGCGATTCATCGCTGATTTTTCGCTTCTGCTTTTCCACGCAAAAACGCCGTCTCTTGCCTTTTTGCACAAGAGACGGCGTTTGTTTTTGGTGGTTTAACTTTGGGTTGCAGTTAACAAGGCCTCGTTTTGTTCACCAATTGTCAGTGTACTCTTCTTTGCTTCCCAATCACCGTTATAAACGATCGTTTTCAAATTGCAGTAATCAAATGCATATTTCTCTACGTTCGACAATGTTCCCGGCAGAGTGATCTTTTTCAGGCCACTATGTTCAAATGCGCCTTCTTCAATCCGGATCACTCCCTCGCCAAGCTGCACACTTTGCAGAGCTTTACACCGGGCAAATATGCGCTGACCTGTCATTGGTGTATTTTCAATTGTTGCAATTGTAAGCGAATGACAGTCCGCAAATACATCGTTTTTCAATTCCTTAACACTGGCTGGTATGTAAATCTGTTTTAGTCCGGATTCTTGAAATGCAGACTGCTGAATTTCAATCACATCTCCTGGAATTGTTATCCCAGTTAGTTTCCAATTTTGCATAAAGCAATTCGCACCGATACTGTACGGCTTTCCCGTCGGAAGGAGCACATTTGCCCCATTCGTAAACTCATAGCTGACCAATACCAGCTTGCCTTGTTCTATTTTCCACTCCGCCTTACATCCTTCCGGGACGACCATGCCATCCCACGGTTTGGGCGGTTCTGGTTCCGGAAATGGCTCCGGTTCACTGGAAGAAGCCGATTCCGAGGGGGCGGGCACTTCCTCCGGCTGAGAGGGAGCCGGTACCTCACTGGAAGCAGGCGGTTCCGCAGGCGCGGGCATCTCTCCCCCGCCGCAGGCAGAAAGCAGCACGGTACCGCACAAAAACAGTGCTGTGCACAGAACGGTCCTCCATTTCATAGCGAGCCTCCTATTCTGCCCCGCAGGGGCCATCTTCTTTTTTTCAGAACACCTTGCGGCACTCCACCACAAGGCCGACCACCCGCACCTGCACCCGTTTCAGATCATAGATCTGGGGCTGGTGCACGGGGTTGAAGCTTTTGGGGGTCAGGACCACAAGGCTCCCCTCCTGACGGAAATATTTCACGGTGGCTTCATCGCCGTTGACCATCACCACAGCAAGCTGGCCGTTTTCCACCTCCGGCTGCTCCCGCACCAGGATCTCATCGTTTTCCGAAATGCCCACGGCGTTCATGCTGTCGCCCCGGACACGGAGCCAGAAGTACCGTGCCCCGTCTTTCCGGGTGATGGGGATGTAGCCCTCAATGTTTTCTTCCGCATACATGGGCAGGCCTGCACGCACCGTGCCCAGCAGCGGAGCCGTGAGAGCGGGATCGAACGGGACAGCCCCTTCGGGCAGCTTCCGCTCCTCCTGCACCGTCGGGACGGCTTCGCCCAGCAGCTCCCCCACCGGCACACCGAAATAGGCGGATACCCTGGCCAGCGTCTCGCCCGAGGGGGTCGCCCCGGTGTTTTTCCATTTGGTCACTGTGGAGTTGCTCAGGCCCATCTCCTGCGCGGCCCGGCTGCGGCTGATTCCTCTGGCCTGACACAGGGCCGTGTAGCAGTCATAAAACACAAATTTTGCACTCCTTCTTGTGCAGAACGCCGGTTTTCTAACCGGATTCAGATTTTCCCTTGACTTTCTGAATTTAATCAGATATTATAGCCTCACAAGCTGATTTTGGTTAGATTTTATCCACCAAACCTTCTGCGGTCTTTTCACAATCTTACCGGAAACTCTAACCAAAGTCAAGCTTTTTGAACGCAAAAACCACGACAAAAGGAGTGAAACTGTATGATCGAACGTCAGATCCATTTATCCTCGGGCGGCGGGGCTGCTTTGCAGGGGTACGACGGCCTGCTCCGCTTCGGCTACACCAAAAACCGGGGCATCTGCGCCCTGCGGGTGGAAGCCGACGGCGAGTGGCAGGGCATGACCCTGCGGGCCTTCTGGCACCTGCCGGATGGGAACGCTGCCCCCTCCACGCTGGTGGCAGACGGCCTTGTGGAGGTGTCCGCCCTCATCACGGCTGTGCCCGGGGAGGGGCGCATCACCTTTGAGGGCACCGATGGCACCCGCACCCTGACCAGCGCAGACGTGTACTACTGCGTGGCCGAAAACTCCGGCACTGAGGACAGCACCCTGCCCCAGCCCGGCACGCCCGCCTGGCAGGCCCTGCTCGACCGGCTGAAAGCAGCTGTGGAAAGCGGTGCATTCCGGGGCGAAAAGGGTGAACCCGGTGCCGCAGGCCCCACCGGCCCCAAAGGAGAGCCCGGCCCGCAAGGCCCGCAGGGAGAACCCGGCCCCCAGGGCCCAAAGGGTGACCCCAGCGATCCCGGCCAATGGGAGCTGCTGGAAAAGGTGTCCCTGAACGCCGCCGCTGCCAGCTTTGAGCGCACCTTTCCCACCGAACTGCAGGCGCTGAAGGTGCTGTTTCAGGCAGGCAGCAGCCAATCCAAGGGCACGCTGCACTGGGTGTGCAGCACCAGCGATGGTGCCCAGCTGCTCAGTGCTTCTGCCCCCTGTGCTGCCAGCAGCTCGATGTCCAGCCCGCCCACCCGCACCTTTGCCAGCTTTCAGGCACTTCCCTGCTTCGGGCAGTATCTCTGTTTTGCCGCATCCGGCACCACGGGTGCACCGCCTGCGGTCGTTCTGCCTGCCAAAAGCAGCGGCCAGAATGTGGATGCCAGCCAGAAGCTCGGCAGGCTGACCCTGACCGTGGACACCAACGTCCGGCTTGCCGCCGGTGCCACGATCGAGCTGTGGGGCGTTCCGGCCTGAGCGGGAGCACCGAAACCGTTTCCGACAGAGCTTTCGGTAAAATTTCTTTCACTTTCCATGAAATTTCTGTGTTTCGCCTTGATGCATCTTCCATATTTTGTTATACTGGTTAAAAAGCGGAAAGTGGGGAATCGGCCATGGATGTCCCTGTTCGGTTTATCGATTCAATCATCAACAATCCCCTGCTGATGCAGTTTCTTGTGCATCGGTGGTTTTTCCTGCTGGAATATGACCCCCGTCTGGATCAGCTGCGGGTCTACGATACCCGGAGCCGCACGCTGGAGACACTGGATGCCTACCTTGGCTCCGAGAAGCCGGAGCACGCCACGATCTTCGCGGAGGACCGCTGGAAGATGCGCGCCCTGCTCACCGGTGAGCTGTACGGCCCGCTGGAGATGCGCTTTGTCTCGCCGGAGGGGGTGTATTATTCCCGGGAGGTGGATGCCCGCCCGGTCGAGGATCCCCGCCCGCGGCACGCTCTATGTGGGCTACGCAAAGGACATCACCGACCAGAAGAATCAGACCCAGGAGCTGCTGGAGCAGGCCCGCCACGATTCCCTGACCCAGCTGTATAACAACCGCACCGGCAAGGAGCTCATTGACCGCTATCTGCAGGCCAAAGATCCCTATGCCTCCTGCGGAATGCTGGTCATCGATCTGGATTTTTTCAAGAACGTCAACGACTGCTACGGCCATCTGTTCGGTGACAAGGTCCTGCAGGAGTTTGCCCGGCTGCTGCGCACCCTGTTCCGCTCCAGCGACATTCTGGTACGGTTCGGCGGCGATGAGTTCGTGGTGTTTTTGAAGGATATCCCCAACACCACCCTGCTCCAGAAGACCCGCCAGCTTTCGGAATCCGTGCAGCAGGTGAAGTTCTGGGAAAACGATTACCGGATGACCTGCAGCATCGGTGCCTGCTTCCTGCCCGAAAACACAGCGGGCTATTCCTTTGACCAGCTGTTTGAAAACGCGGACTGGGCCCTGTATCAGGCCAAGCAGAACGGCCGCAACCAGTATGTGTTCTGCGATAATCTGCGGCGCTACGCCCAGGCGGTTCCTGCCGCCCCAGAAACAGCCGATATCGATGCACGCTACCTGCACAACGACCTGATCTCCACCGCCTTTGAACTGTTTGAGAAGAACAACAGCTTTGAGACCGCCATTCCCCTCTTCCTGAAGATCGTCGGCATCCGGCTGCAGCTGGACCGCATCACCATTGTGGACACCCGCATCCGGGAACGCAGCGTCTCCCGGCAGTTCCAGTGGACCTCTCCCCGAGCGGAGCCGGTGCCTCTGAACGGTGAATCCTATACCAAGGAGGACTTCCTGACCCTGTTCCACAGCTATGATGAATACGGCACCACCGTGCTGCAGGCCGACAACATGGGGATGTACTCACCGCAGGGGCGCGCGCTGCTGATGCAGGGCGGGGCCCAGACAGTGGTCTACGCTGCCATGTACGGCGAGGGCGAGTATCAGGGTGCCATTGCCTATGTGGTGTGCGGCAGCAAGCGGTACTGGACACCCCAGAACCGCCGGGAGCTGGGCGAGATCACCAAGATCATCAACGCCTACCTGAGCAAGCATCTGGCCGTGAACGCCGTGAGCCGCGGCATGACCTCTGCCCCCGAGTTTGACCGGCTGACCGGCCTGCTGGCCTTTTCCCGTTTCAAGGAGGAGGTCTTCCACAAGATCATCGGCGGCTACGCCGAGGGCTTCCAGATCTTCTACTGTGACTTCGAGAACTTCAAATACTTCAACGAAAAATACAGCTACGCCACCGGTGATCAGCTGCTGAAGGAATTCAGCGATTTTCTCATCGAGGCGGCCCGCCACTGGGGCGAGTGCTACCTGTGCCGGGTGGTGGGCGACCAGTTCGTACTCTACCTCTCCTGCCGCGACGAGAAAGGCCCGCTCCACTATGCAGACACGCTCTGCCGCCGGTTTGAGCAGTATCAGGCCCAGCATTACCCGGAGGTGCGCCTGCGGGTGCGGATGGGTGTGTACGCCATTGAGCCCGGCTGCCTGAGCGCATCGGCCGCCATCGACAAGGCAAACTTTGCCCGCAAGCAGGTACACAGCAACACCCGCGTGTCTGCTGTCCAGTTTGACAAAAAGCTGGAGGTCAAGCAGACCCTGACCGGTGAGCTGCTGAGCGGCCTGCCCCAGGCGCTTGAGAACGGTGAGTTCAAGCTGTACCTCCAGCCCAAGTTCTCGCCCAAGGATCTCTCGGTCATCGGGGCTGAGGCGCTGACCCGCTGGATCAAGCCGGACGGCACCGTGGTCTTCCCCGACCAGTTCATTCCCATTCTGGAATCCACGGGCCGCATCGTGGAGCTGGATCTGTACATCTTCGAGCAGGTGGCCCAGTTTCTGCAGCGCAATGCACAGGCCGGGCACCGGCTGCTGCCCATTGCGGTGAATGCCTCGGCGGTGCTGGCCCGGGAGGATGCCCCCACCCAGGAGTACAGCGAAATTCTGGAAAAGCACAGCATCAGCGCCCGGATGCTGGAGATCGAACTGACCGAGACGGCGGTGGTCTCGGAGTACGACCGGGTGAAGCGCCTGCTTTCCTCCTTCCAGAGCGATGGAATGCAGACCTCGCTGGACGATTTCGGCGCGGGCGGTTCCCTGCTGAACAACATGGTGGATATCCCCGTAAACACCATCAAGCTGGACAAGCTCTTCCTGACCCGGTGCAGTTCCAACGCGCGGGGCACCGATTTCCTGCGGGAGATCGTACATCTGGTCAAACGGCTGGGCTACAACGTCATCTGCGAGGGCATCGAGACCGAGGAGCAGGTGCAGCTCCTCCGCTCGCTGGACTGCGACGGCGCGCAGGGCTTCTGGTTTTCCAAGGCCATCCCAGCTGAGGAGTTCGAGCGGCGGTATCTCTGCGACTGAGACAAAAAAAAAAACACTCCCCTTCGGGGGGAGCCGTGCGGCACCCGGTCCTGCCCGGAGGCGGCTGCCTG
>OAUV01001518.1_pt1 | contig 12366 bp, 8 predicted proteins | sample 1516841 | NCBI WGS metagenome assembly OAUV01 (sample SAMEA2580044, study PRJEB22360) | human gut metagenome | biome: human gut; feature: human-associated habitat; material: faeces | place: Denmark | collected 2008/2010 | reverse complement strand
CGGGACGATCCTCCCACGGCATATCCGGCATGGCCGGGCCTACGATTTTCAGGTTATTCATAATTATTTGTCATTTGGTTTGTCGTCATAGGTAAAGGGTACGAACCACGTCACCAGAAATGCCGGAACCGTGGCCAACATAACTGCGAGGAAGAACATGCCGTAACCCAAGGCATCGCTCAGGTAACCCGAAACGGCGCCCGTGAGCATCACCGAAAGGTTCATGATACCCGAAGCGAAGGCGTAGTGCGCCATCTGGTGACGCCCCGGGGCAACCTGCTGCATCATAAACAGCGTAAGGCCCACGAATCCGAACCCGTAGCCGAAGTATTCCAGCACGATGCCCCCGCCCACGATCCACATCGACTGAGGCTGCAGCCATGCCAGCAGCGCATAGACCGCGAACGGGATATTAAAGATACAGCATAATATGAAAAGAGTGCGTCGCAGGCCCCGGTGTGCGATATAGTAGCCCGCCAGCAGCGAACCCAAAAGAAAAGCCCCGGCACCGAATGTCCCGTAGTAAAGGCCGATCTGCTGGTTCGTGAGGCCCAGACCGCCCGAAGCCGTATCGGCTTTGAGGAACAACGGCACGATCTTCATCACGAAGCCCTCGCCCAGACGATAGAGGATGATGAATCCGAGGTAGTACCAGATATGCTTTTTCTGGAAGAAGGCCCCGACGACCTCTTTCAGGCCCGAAAGGCCATCCCGCAGCGAATGCCGTTCGGCAGCGCCGCCCCCGGCGGGAAGCGCCCGGACATGGTAGACGCCCAGCAGGACGAGCAGGCCGCAAAGAATGGCAAGCACCACCGTCCACGAACGTACGTAGGCGTCGAATGTTGCTGCACCCACGGCGCTGAAGCCTTCGTAGAGAAAACCTGCGAACCACACCAGGCCGCCCGTGGCGACCAGTTTCGCAAGGTTGTAGAACGCACCCTGCCAGCCGATATACTTCGCCTGATCCTGCGTCGTGAGTTCCGACATGTAGACGCCGTCGGCCGCGATGTCGTGCGTGGCGCCGCTGAACGCAACGACGGCAAAGACGGCGATCGTAACGGCGAAGAACGACGGTAGGTGAAGCGACAGAGCAGCAAGGCCGAACAATATGCCGCTTAGGAGCTGCGTCGTGACGACGAAGAATTTTTTGGTACGGAAAATTTCCAAGAAGGGGCTCCACAGGAATTTGATCGTCCACGGCCACATGATAAGCGATGTCCAGAACGCGATTTGTGCGTCCGAGATCCCCAGATCCTTGAACAGAACCGCAGAGACCATGTTCAGAACCACAAACGGAAGGCCCATCGCAAAGTACAAACTCGGAACCCAACGGAGAGGAGAAAGCGATTGTCGGGAGTTTTGAGTAAGTTGATTCATTTTGTATACTATATATTAGATCCGACAAAACAATGCCATCTAATATATAGTTCCACAACTCAATAAGATTCCCTCTCCTAAAGCTCTTTTTTTGATTTTTTCTTAAAATTAGAAACGAGAAAAATTTGACCCAAGAACAGATCAGCCGATTATATTTCAGAATATACTATCAATAGCAATAAGAGCAAATAATCCTTCAAAGACAAGCGTAATTTCATTGCCGCCTGTTGTAATTCCCTATCTACTTTTTTGAGGTTGATGCATAGCATGTCAGCAATCTCTTTGTAACTTTTTCCCTCCAGTTTATGAGCTATGAATACCTGTTTGGTCAATTCCGGCATTTGTTCCAGTTGTTTGCGGCATATCTCGATGATTTCCCGCTGGAATAATTCGTTCGGATTGCAACTTTCGATCGTGCGGGTATAAAAATCCATCACTCCGCGCTCCTTCATCAGGATTTTCTCATACACGGCTTTCCCCGTATATCTATCCCGACGATATTTCAGACAGCGTTTTTTTACGACACCGAAAAGATAGGCCTCTATGCTCGTAAACTGTACAGTTTCCCGGTTCTCCCAAATTGTCATGAAACTGTCATGGACAATATCTTCTGCCGTATTTGCATCATGTACAAGGCTATATGCCACAGCATATAGTTTTCGCTGGTATAGGCGAAATAACTTGTCGAACGACTGCTGGGTCAGTATGATAGTATCCGGTTTCATTCCAAGAACAAAGATAAGAAAAAATTAAAAAGATTATAATGCAAAAAAAATATTTACCCATATAATTGACCTGCAACAGGTTAATTTAATAAAAAAAATTATTTGCAAAAAAACGCATTTTAGAGGAGGGAATCTTATTGAGTTGTGGAACTATATAAATAGATGCGATATTATGACAGAATGGAAAAAAAGGTTACAGATGCAATGTTATTCCGTTTCTTCGCAGAGCAAACGACTTTGGAAGAAACCGATATGATTTCGGCTTGGCTGAACGAAGATCCGGAAAAGAATCAGAAAGTTCTCGATAAAGCATATAATTTGTATGTATTGGGCATAATGTGTGCACCTAATCCGGAGGCGGGTATAAATAATTCACGCTCTTTCCTACGTTTCGGATGGCCGAAAGTGCTGCGTTATGCCGGAGTTGCTGCCGCCATTTTACTGCTCGGAATTGCTGTCGACCATGTGCTTTTGAGTCAACGCATGAACCGGTGGTTACAACAGCAAACGACTGTCGAGGTTCCGGCAGGGCAGCATATTCGCCTAACGTTGGGGGATGGCTCCATCGTGGAACTTAATGCGCAGAGCCGCATCGTTTATCCTGCGATTTTCCCAAAAGGGGAGCGGCGTGTCCAGTTGAGTGGAGAGGCCATATTCAATGTCGCCCATAACTCTGAATGCCCGTTCATCGTGGAAACTTTTGCCTGTGATGTAGAAGTATTGGGTACGCATTTCGATGTAATCGCCAACCAAGCGGAGAATCGTTTTTCAACAGCTCTGTTTAGCGGCCGGGTTGCCGTGACGAATAAAAAAAACGGAGAATCCGTCATTCTGCAGCCCAACGATATCGTCAATCTTCGAGATGGAGGGTTTCAAATCCAAGAACTTGAAGATAAAGACGATTATCTGTGGATGGATGGTATTATTTCAGTGTACGGAATGCCGTTTGAGCAGCTGATGAGCAAGTTGGAGCGTAGTTATAACGTGAAGATAGAGATTCGGCGCGAAACCATGCCCGTCGTAAAATACAAAAGTTTGAAAATCCGTGTTTCGGACGGTATAGACCACGCTTTGCATATGCTACAACTCGCCTCGGATTTCACCTTTGAACACGATGCTGTTACCGATGTAATCATCATTAAATAGTCCATCCAATTATTAACTTATCTCAAATTCTTTAGATGCCTATGATGTAAACCACGAACTATCAACTCTGAACATTTGCTTCCTGATATGAAAAACCGATGAGTGGGCGAACACTCACCGGCGTATAGTTCAATCAGGAATATTAACCAATTCCCAACCATTGAACCAAACTTGACAAATGTATGAATAAAAAGATTATTCAGCAAATCTGCCTGTCTTTTCTTTTAGTTCTTACGCTCGTCTGTATCCCTGTTACTGGGGTGCAGGCACAGACGCAGAAGGTTTCCATCAAGATGGAAAACGTGCGTATGAAGCAGGTAATGAATGAGATTGAAAGACAGACAAAATTTCTTTTCGGAATCAATGATGATGTAGATGTTAACAGGCTCGTTACGGTAAATGTGACGAACCAATCCTTGCAAGCAGCCCTCGACCAAATGGTCAAAGGGACGGACATCACCTATCAGATCAGTAGTTCCAACATCATTCTCTCAAAAAAACAGGCAAAGCTCCCTGTTGACATTTCCGGAACTATCCGCGATATCAATGGCTCCCCGATCGTCGGAGCGACCATTGTTATCCGGGGCACCTCAATCGGCATCAGCAGCGGTTCCGATGGCTCTTTCTCGCTTCAGATACCCCCCCCCGCTGCCTCCCGGCAATTGGAAGTCAGCTATTTGGGCTATGAGACTCTGGTGGTCGATGTGGGTAACCGTACTGCTTTCGACCTTACGCTTCAGGAGTCGTCCGCCGAGATCGAACAAGTCGTGGTCACTGCTCTTGGTATTAAGCGTTCGGAAAAGGCCGTAGCCTACAATGTTCAGCAGATCAAGGCCGAAGACATCACAACCGTCAAGGATGCCAACTTCATCAACTCGTTGACGGGTAAAGTGGCCGGTGTCACGATCAACGCCTCATCGTCAGGTGTCGGCGGTGCCTCGAAGGTCGTACTGCGCGGCAACAAGTCCATTTCGCAGTCTTCGAACGCCCTTTACGTTATCGACGGCATTCCGATGTACAACTTCGGTGGTGGTGGCGGTACGGAGTTCGATTCGCGCGGTGCTACGGAATCCATCGCAGACCTCAACCCCGAGGATATTGAGTCGATGTCGGTGCTGACGGGCGCCGCAGCTGCGGCTCTCTACGGTTCGGAAGCCGCGAACGGAGCCGTGATGATTACGACGAAGAAAGGCCAGGCCGGAAGGTTGAAAGCTACGTTTTCGAGCAATACGGAATTCTTAAACCCTTTCGTGCTGCCTGATTTCCAGAACCGTTACGGTACGGGGCTGAACGGCCAGCGCAGCGGCTCGAGCATTTACAGCTGGGGTGAGAAATTGCGTCGGGAGGCCCGCTACGGTTATACGCCGAACGACTATTTCGAGACGGGGCATGTCTATACCAACGCCGTTACGGTTTCGGGCGGTACGGACAAGAACCAGACCTATTTTTCGGCAGCTTCGGTCAACTCGGACGGAATCATCCCCAACAACGAGTACGACCGTTACAATTTCACGTTCCGCAACACTTCGTACTTTCTGAAAGACCGGCTCAAGCTCGATGCGAGCGCCAGCTACATCTATCAGAAAGACCAGAACATGACCAATCAGGGAGTCTATTCGAACCCGCTGGTTCCGGCCTACCTGTTCCCGCGGGGTGAGAATTTCGACCTTTACCGTCGCTTCGAGCGTTACAACGAAGGGACGAAACTCATGGAGCAATTCTGGAGTGCGGATATGGAAGGCGGTGATTTGCGCATGCAGAATCCCTACTGGATCAACTACCGCAACCTGCGCAACACGGACAAGAAGCGTTATATGCTGTCGTTTTCGGCCAGCTACGACATCCTCCCGTGGCTGAATGTCGCCGGGCGCGTGCGCCTCGACAATTCGAATTCGCTCTACACGCAGAAACTCTATGCCTCGTCGAATACGACCATCACCGACGGCGGCAAGAACGGCCATTATACCGAGGCCCGCGCTTACGACACGCAGACCTACGCCGACCTGATGGTGAACATCAACAAGACTTTCGGCGAGGATTGGTCTCTGAACGCGAATATCGGCGCCTCGATCAACAATATCAAGACCGACGAACTGTCGTACCGCGGCCCGATCCAGGAAAACGGCCTTCCGAACGTATTTAACGTCTTCGACCTCGATGACACGAAAAAACGTGCGGAAAAAACCGGCTGGCACGACCAGACCCAATCCATCTTCGCCTCGGTCGAAGTAGGTTGGAAACAGATGCTTTACCTCACGGTGACGGGGCGTAACGACTGGGCTTCGCAACTGGCCAATTCGCCCGAGTCGTCGTTCTTCTATCCGTCAGTAGGCCTGTCTTGGGTGCCTTCTTCGACATGGGATCTGGGCAAGACGTTCAGCTATCTGAAGATCCGCGGTTCGATCGCCTCGGTAGGTATGCCTTTCCCGCGTCACCTGACGGTTCCGACCTACGAATACGACGCCACGAACAAGGTGTGGAAAGACAAGACGCACTATCCCATCGGCGACCTGAAACCCGAGCGCACCATCACCTACGAGGTGGGTCTGGATGCCCGTCTGTGGCAACACATCAATCTTTCGGCTTCGTGGTACCGGGCCGATACGAAAAATCAGACCTTCGACCCGTCGCTGCCGCCCTCGTCGTCCTATACGACCATCTACCTGCAAACCGGCCATGTCCGCAATACGGGTGTCGAACTCTCGCTCGGGTACGATAACCAATGGCGTGACTTTCGCTGGACGACGAACTTCACTTATTCGTGGAACAAGAACGAAATCCGCGAACTTGCGGCTAATGCCGTAAACCCCGTGACGGGCGAATCTCTGAATCTCACCAAGCTCGACATCAAGGGATTAGGCAAGGCGAAATATATTCTTAAAGAAGGCGGTACGTTGGGAGACCTTTATACGACGTCCAATCTGCGGTATAATGAAAACGGCTATGTCGAAGTGGACAATGCCGGTAACTTACAGGTTACCGATGAGGGTGAGGATATCTATTTAGGTTCGGTGTTCCCGGATGCCAATCTCGCATGGCGTAACGATTTCAGTTGGAAGGGCATCAATCTCGGCGTGCTGTTCACAGCCCGTCTGGGCGGTGTCTGCTACTCCGCGACGCAGGCCAATTTGGATCTGTACGGCGTTTCGGAGGCTTCGGCCGCTGCACGTGATGCCGGCGGCGTGCTGATTAACGGCCGTGAGATGGTTGATGCGCAGAAGTGGTACCAAGCCATCGGCTCGCAGTCCGGTCTGCCGCAATATTATCTCTATTCGGCGACGAACGTCCGTTTGCAAGAGCTTTCGCTGGGTTACACCCTGCCGACAAAATGGTTCCGCGACAAGATGCGCATGACCGTCTCGTTCGTAGGGCGTAACCTGTGGATGATCTACTGCAAGGCGCCGTTCGACCCCGAAGCCGTCGCCTCGACGGGACTGAACTATCAGGGCATCGACTATTTCATGATGCCTTCGATGCGCAGTCTCGGTTTCAATGTCAAATTCCAATTCTAAAGCGCAGAAACTATGAGAAAGATCAATATGAGATGGCAGCCGGTGTTGCTGTCGGTCGCGCTGTTCGGATTGGCCGCCTGCACCGGTGATTTCGAAGAGATCAACCGCAATCCCAATCAGGTTACGGATGACCAGATGGATGCCCTGAATTACAAGACCGGGACGAAATTCAAGGCGCTGCAAAGTCTTGTGATTCCGGTGCAGGAGCATATGTACCAGTTCAACGAATCGCTTTCGGGCGGGCCGTTCGGCGGTTACATCGGTGCTACGGTCGATACATGGCAGACCAAGTTCGAGACCTATAATCCCTCGGCCGACTGGCGCAAATGGCCTTTCGCCAACGTCATCACCGAGACCTATACCCCCTATAAGGGCATCGTCAACGGCACGGAAGACGAAGTGGCCATCGCTTTCGCCCGCCTGTTGCGAGTGGCCATCATGCACCGTGTGACGGACTCCTACGGTCCGATTCCCTATTCGAAGCTGGAGAGCAACGAGTCGGTCTATGTGGAGTACGATTCGCAGGAGGCGGTCTATACGAAGATGTTCGAGGAGCTGGACGAGGCTATCGAGATACTGGGCCGCAACACGACGCTCCCAGCCGAAGCATGGAGCCGCTACGACGGCGTCTATTACGGCAATATCGCGCAGTGGCTCAAATATGCCAATTCGCTCAAGTTGCGCATGGCCATGCGTTTGTCGTATGTGAAGTCCGACGTCGCCCGTGCGAAGGCCGCCGCGGCTATTGCCGGGGGTGTTATCGAGGCTAATGCCGACAATGCGGCGATGCACGCCGCGGAGAACCGCACGACGCTCATCTACAACGACTGGGGAGACCACCGTGTCGGAGCCGACATCCTCTGCTACATGAACGGCTACAAAGACCCGCGTATGGAGAAGATGTTCCTTGCGAATGATGTCGGCGACTATGTGGGTATCCGTATCGGCATCGATGTGACGAGCAAGTCGCAGGCCGTGTCGAAGTATTCGAATATGATCGTTGCGAGCGATACGCCCTACCTATGGTTCAATGCCGCCGAGGCAACGTTCCTGCGTGCGGAATATGAATTGCGCTGGGGCTCGGAAGAAACGGCACGGTCACTCTACGAAGCAGCCGTAAGGCTTTCGTTCGAGGAGCGCGGTGCCAGCGGCGCCGACGCCTATCTGGCCCAGACTGACGTCAAGCCCGCGCCCTACACCGATCCTGTCGGCAACTACAGCGCGATGGCCCAGAGCGACATCGGGATTCCGTGGGTCGACGGAGCCGAGAACTTCGAACGCAACCTTGAACGCATCATCGTGCAGAAATGGATCGCCATCTTCCCGCTGGGCGTCGAGGCGTGGTCGGAGCACCGCCGCACGGGCTATCCGAAACTGCTGCCCGTGCCCACCGACAAGTCGGGCGGCACGGTGGACGTAGCGCAGGGTGCACGACGCCTGCCTTACCCCGTCGAGGAGTACCAGCAGAACAACGCCAACCTTCAGTTGGCCATCCAGACGCTCGATGGCGAGCAGCAGAACGGCAACCGCACGGGCGACGTCATGGGAACCCGTGTATGGTGGGATTGCAAATCTTATAACAACTAACAGCTATGAAACAGAACTTTATATTCACGCTGCTGGCGCTGTTTTCGATGCTGTCGCTCGTCTCGTGCAGCGACTGGACGGAAACGGAGGCACTCGACAGTACGGTCAAAAAGCCTTGGGAGCAAGATCCTGCCCTATGGGCCGAGTACACCGCGACATTGAGGGCCTACAAGCAGTCGGAGCATTTCATCGTCTATGCCCGCATGCACAATTCTCCCGAGAAAGCGACCGGAGAGCAGGACTTCATGCGCTGCCTTCCGGATTCGCTGGACATCGTGACGCTGACCAACGCCGACAACTTCTCGAAATTCGACGCCGAGGACATGTCCGTCATGCACGAGAAAGGCACGAAGGTGCTCTATCAGATCGACTATGCCGCTCGTGCGGAGGAATTCGCCGATGCGGCGGCGCTCGACGCCTACTTGGATAAGGTCGTCGTTGCCGTCGCTGCCAATGGCATGGACGGCTACTCGTTCACGACCGACCCGTTGGCTGCGGATGCCACGGCTCGCATTATTGATAGGCTTGCCACGGCCAGAACTGACGGTCAGCTCCTCGTTTTCGAGGGTAATCCCCTGTCGCTCGCTGCCACCGACCGTGCAAAGATGGATTACGTCATCCTCGATACGGAGAAACTCGAAAATGTTTTGGATGTGAGACTCCATGCCCTGCACGCTGTTAACTATGCCGGCATCGAGGCCAATCGGCTGCTGCTGACCGCCGAAATCAATGCGGCGCTGTTTGATGAAGACCGCACCGAGCACGCCGCCGTCGACGAAATGTCGCGCCGCGTCGTCGAACTCGGGCCTTATGCGGGGCTTGCGGCTTACAATATTGCCGAAGATTACTACCATTCCGAGATGAACTACCAAACCATCCGGCAGGCGATACAAACGTTGAACCCCTCTAAATAAAGACAGTCATGAACATGAAAAAGATACTAATGGCGGTTCTCGTTTCGCTCGTGGCTTTCACGGCCTGCGAGAACTACGGCGATGACAATCACAAGTTCGACAATGTCGTATACCTCGACGTCGCTTCGACGAGCGACGCACAGCTCACGACCTTCAGCAACACCCGGGCTACCTACGATTGCGCGTTGCAGGCGGTACTGACATATCCGGCAGGACAGGATGTGGCGGTGACGCTCACGGTCGACCCGTCGCTCGTCGGGACGTACAATGCCCGTTACGGTACGGAGTGGACGATGCTCGATTCAAAATATTATTCTTTGCTGTCCGAAACTGTGACCATTCCGGCAGGGAAGACGACCTCCGATGCTGTCACGCTGCGCCTCCGTGAACTCACCGGAGAAGGAGATGAGCAGACCGGAGCTTTGCCAATCGACGAAACCTATCTGGTTCCAGTACGCATCGGTAGCGCATCGATCGATGTGTTGCACGGCTCCGACGTGGCTTACTACGTCGTCAAACGCTCCTCGGCCATCACCGTCGCGGCACAACTTACGGACAACTGGATCGAGTTCCCGACCCTCGATAAGTATTCCGAAAGCAGCAAGGATTGGAACGGCCTGCGGGCTGTGACCTACGAGGCCCTGATTTACATCGACGAATTCGTGAAAACCAATACTGAAGGCAATCCCGTCAACATCTCGTCCGTCATGGGCGTTGAGCAGTACCTGCTGCTGCGTATCGGCGATACGAATTTCGAGCGCGAACAGTTGCAGTTCGACGGTTCGGGCAGTGGCTCGGGCTTCGGCAAGATTCCCGGACGCGACGCGATGAAGCATCTCGAAACGGGGCGCTGGTACCATGTGGCCTGCACCTACGACCAGAATACCCGCACGGCCCGCATCTACGTCGACGGGCAGATTCAGAGCGAAGTCACGGGCGTGGGCATCACGACGCAGAACGATAAGAACTGCATCAACTTGGCCATGCGGGCGCTCTACGACCTGTGGAACACCGCTCCCGAGGGCGACAAGGCCCAGTACGAAGAACTGGGGTACGATGGCCTGAGCGAGGCCTATCAGTTCTTCATCGGCCGCTCCTACGACGACTATCGGCCTCTGAACGGCAAGATCGCCGAGGCGCGTGTATGGTCTGTGGCCCGCACGCCGGAACAGATTTGGGAAAATATGTATGAAATCGAAAACCCGGAGAACGATCCGACGCTTTTGGGGTATTGGAAATGCAACGATGCCTCGGGAAATACGGTCAAGGACTATTCGATGTACGGCAACGACGGCGTCGCCAAGTACGACATCATTTGGCCGCAGGGCATCGAGATCCCGAAACTTAACGAAAACAACGAGTAACTATGAAGACGATTTTTGATTTGCAAACAGGGGTGGTAACGCTTCTCTGCACGGCGGCACTCGCGGGCCTTACGGCCTGCGAGGCCGATCCCGTGATGCAGGAAAGCGGGAAGTTGCCCGACAAAGGTTCCATCGAAGAGGTTCATGTGATGTTGTGCAGCAGCAATTCCGTGGAAAATAGGGTCGATGTGCTGCTGACCGAAGGAGGGGTTATGACGAAGAACTTCTACTTGAGGCAGACACAGCCGGCGGCAGCGGGATATTCGCTCGACGCATGGTGCGATGCATCTTTGCTCAATGACTACGATGCCGGAGATGAAATCGAACGCACGCTGCTGCCGGAGGCGAATTACGAGTTCCCCGACGGCAAGACGCTCGACCTCTCGGCCGCAACGCAGCGCTCGGAATTGAAACGTATCAAGTTCTCGGCAAGCGGACTTGCCGCCGGGGAATATGTACTACCGCTTACGGTCGCTGCACAGGACGCACCGGACGCGGACAAGACGCTTTACTACAACGTTTCGGTTCGCCAACCCTACACCGACGAATACACCCTGCACGACGGCCACGACCTGTTCTTCGTGTTCTATGTCAATACGAACGATTTTCAGCCGCTGTTGGCGCAGGACTACATCATGCGGAAGAAAGTGGCACGCGGCACGACCGTGGCGTGGTACGGTACCGTAGGCAACATCGTCAACCTGCGCACTGTCCAGGTCGGCTACGATGCTGCAGCCGGCCGCGCCCTGCTTGATCTCGGAACCGACATGACTTATGTGCTCAGCCAATCGACGAAATATATCCGTCCGTTGCAGGAACACGGACGCAAGGTATGTATCAGTATCGAAGGCGGAGGCAAGGGGCTCGGGTTCTGCAACCTCACCGATGCTCAAATCGAAGACTTCGCAGCGCAGGTCAAGACCGTTATCGAACAATACGAACTCGACGGTGTAAACCTCTGGGATCGAAATTCCGGCTACGGCAAGGAGGGTATGCCGGCCGTGAACACGACCTCCTATCCGAAGCTCATCAAGGCATTGCGCGAGGCACTTGGCACGGAAAAATTACTGACGGTCACGGTTTACGAGGAGCCGACCGCTACTTTCTGGGATACGGAAGCGACGGGCGGAATCGCCGTCGGCGATTACATTGACTACGCATGGTCGGGTTACAACAGCAACAGCGAGGCCCCGCAGCTGCTCGACCCGTGGCATCCCGAACTGGAGTATGTATCCACCTATACGCAAAAGCCGATTGCCAATCTGCCCAAGGATCGGTACGGCTGCATCAACTTTCCCATCTATCCTGCTGCCCAAACGGAAGAAGAGGCCATGATGCGGGAGCCTAAATTCCTTTTAGATTGGACTCCTAATTATAAGCCTAACAACATCATCGTCTTCGACGATTTGCACAGCAATCTCCAGGACAGTTACGAAGCTTTTTGGGACAATACGTTTGCAGCGTGTTGCACTTTTATGGATCCAGAAAACAGCTATTTGCTCGGAAGCAAAAAAGGATACACCTATCTGTTGGATATGAACAGACTCTGGACATTATCCGAGGGTATTCAGAATTACGGCAAATGGCTGAAAGATTGGAATTGATAAAAACGGTCGACAAAATAGGCACTATAAAATATTTTGTGTAAATGGAAATACGGGATTCAGAAAAGAGTCTCGTATTTTTTATTTTATACATTTGCAAAATGAAGAAGATTATGAAAGAAAAGAATCAAGTAGTG
>OAUV01001515.1_pt1 | contig 12399 bp, 6 predicted proteins | sample 1516841 | NCBI WGS metagenome assembly OAUV01 (sample SAMEA2580044, study PRJEB22360) | human gut metagenome | biome: human gut; feature: human-associated habitat; material: faeces | place: Denmark | collected 2008/2010 | reverse complement strand
AAAACGGTGCTTACGATGGTGGTGATAGTACGGCAATAGCAACATTTAAACGATACGAGAAAAAATATCTCATATCAAAAGAAAAACTTGATAAAATTTTGCCCGTGTTGCTTGAATATATGGAACTTGACCCATTTTGCCTAAACGGCAACGAATACAGAATTTACAGCATCTATTATGACACGGTTAATCACGACATAATTCGCGAAAATTCTGCCGGCAAGCTTTATAAAGAGAAAATGAGGATCCGCTCATATTACGATAAAAAGGACCCCGAAGACACTGTTTTTATGGAAATAAAAAAGAAAAGCAACGGTGTCGGCAATAAACGGCGAATTAAAATAAAAATTAAGGAAATTGAGCCTTTTGTAAATGACGGAGTTTTGCCCGACACGGGCGACGATTATCTGTCAACCCAAGTTGCAAAGGAATTGCAATATTTTCTTAAAACGAACAAGGTCGCTCCTGCGCTCTATGTTCAGTATGACCGACTTGCTCTTTTCGGCAAGGAGGATAAAAATTTTCGTATGACATTTGATAGAAACATTCATATTCGCAGAAACAATTTCGTTTTCGGCGAAAGTGACGAGGATCAGTTTCTTTTGCCGGATGATACATACATTATGGAGATTAAAATTCTCGGTGCAATGCCGATGTGGCTTGCAAGGTTGCTGTCTGAGAATGAACTTTACAGCCGTGGCTTTTCAAAGTACGGCGTTAAGTACAGAAAGGACGCACAGCAGCGCGATCTCGATTATTTTCTCACCGACGGTGACGGAAAAGAGGTCGATTTTGATTATTTTAAAGATTAATAAAACGGAGGATTGTTTTAATGGAAGATTTTTTATACAGCCTTACAAGCGGTGAATGGGCAGGCCAGCTCAACGCAAAAAGCGTGCTTGAAGCGGTGCTTACCGCTGCGGCAATCGGCTTGATTATCAGCCTTGTTTATTTGTTTACACACAAAAAAGAGGGCTATTCACAGGCATTCTGTGTTTCACTTATACTTCTTGCACCGATTGTTGCAATGGTTATTCTTGTTATCGGCAACAATGTTGCCACGGCATTCTCACTTGCCGGTGCATTCGCACTTGTTCGTTTCAGAAGCGCACCCGGCGACCCAAAGGATATAGCATTTGTGTTTATGTCGGTTACAATGGGTCTTACCTGTGGCCTTGGCTACTGGATTTGGGCTTTCCTTGCAGTTGCCGTTTTGTGCGTAATCATTTTGATTTTGCATTTTACAAACTATGCAGGCAAAAAGTCGGAGAACTACGAGTTGAGAATTACTGTTCCCGAAACATTAAATTATGTCGGTGCATTTGACGAAGTTCTCGGAAAATATTGCCGTTCGTTCAAAATGACAAGGGTTAAAAGCGTTGATTTCGGCGCATTATTTGAACTTTCATTCAGCGTTGAACTTAAAGACAAAAATTCAATCAGAGAATTTCTTGACGATTTGAGAGCGCTCAACGGCAATCTTAAGCTTATGCTTTCGGTTGAACAGTCGGTAAAGAGCTTTCATTTTCAATAAAAAGCAATAATTGAGGGGGAGAGGAATGCTGTATTCTGGCATTCCTTTTCGTGCTTTATTCGGGAATATTTATTTCCGCTATTTTTGACAAATTCACAAAGCAGGTGGTGCAAATATGACAAATAATATGAAAAAAATAATTTGCCTTGGCATTTCGGCGACAGTTGTTGCAACGGCTTTTGCAGGGTGCAGTGCGGCTAAAACCTCCGGCAAGGAGGAGCATACCGTCGCCGTGACGGAAATAGTCACAAACTCCGAAGGCGAGGCGGTAACGGACGAAAGCGGCGAGGGCGTTACTGAGGTTGTTACCGATAAAAACGGTTTGCCGGTCACAAAGGTTGTCAAGGACGATGCGTCATCGTCAACCTCAGCAAATTCATCGACAGCCGCAAAATCAAACGGCGCAACAAAAGCAGGCTCGACAAAAGCAGGCGCAACAAAAACAGCATCCAAGGGCAAAAGCTCAGCAACCGCCGCTCAAAGCAAAAACGAATCGGTCAAAATTGTTCTTGAGGAAAACAGGCGTGCGTCCTGCTCGTCAAAGAATGTCGAAATCGAATCCGGCATTGTCACCATCAAAAAGGGCGGCAATTACAGAATATCAAGCTCAACAAAGGCATGGCACGGTCAAATCGTATTAAAACTTAAGGAAACCGAGAGTGCCGAAATTGCTTTTGAAAATGTTACGATTTCAAACGATTCAAAAAATATTCTTCGAATCATAAACACAAGCAACACTTCGGACAGATCGTTTATCGAGGCGGAAACAGAACCGGATACAAAAGAAGATAACAAAATCGAAGAAATTGCCGATTACGAAAATGCTCCCAAGGTTTCAATTTCGTTTCCGCAGGGAACATCAAGCTCGTTTACAACATCGGCAAACAGTGTCACGGGTATTATTTATAACGAATCAAAGCTCACAATCAAGGGCAGAGGTTCGGTCAGTATTTCAGGCGGCTCGAAAAATGCCAACAACTGCATTTGCTCGACAAAGGGCCTGACAATTAAAAATGTAAGCATCAACCTCACAACAGCCGCACATGAAAGCACAAGCAATCTTGCAAAAACAAGCGGCTCGGCAAAGGGAATTTTCTCATACAGCAAAGTTAATCTTGAAAGTGGCAAGCTTACAATCCGCTCAAACGGCGACGGCATCCGTTGCGACTCGTTCAACGCAACCGGCGGAATACTCGATTTGAAATCCTCCGCCTGCGACGGTATCGACGCCGACGACCAAATCATAATTTCCGACGGTGATATTAAATCAATCGCGTTGAAAAAATATTCGTTCAAAGTTCGCCGTGTAAACAACACATTTGAGAAAATTGGCAACAAGCCGGTTCGCTCCGGCAAAAACGATTGCTTCAGAATAGACGGCGGCACCGTTTGGGGCGAGAGCAAAAAAATAACATATCTCAATCCGTCGTTCCAATCCGATTCAAAAGGCTCAAAGCAGGCGAGCATCATTGCTAAGATGATAAAGAAAAATTCGACAGCAGACAGCAAAGAGGCTAATCAAATCAGCATCGACGAAGTGAATAAAACATCAATCAACAAATGCACAAAATTTCTTTATTCGTCATCAAAGATTAAAGACGGCGGCAGATATTGGGCTCATGCCGTGAACAGTAAAAATTCCATCGTTGTTTGGCATTCAACGGCAGGTATAGCAGAAGTAAGAGCAAACGTAAATAAATAATCCTGTTCAGAGGAATAAATATGAAAAAAGCTAAAATGAAAAAAATTACATCGGTTATAGTGTCATTGGCGCTCATAATTTCGTCAGTATTTATCTCACCGATTATCGCAGGCGCCGTTTCAACTCCGCCGCAACTTGAATCAACCGCTGTTCAGTTTTGGGCAGACCCCGAAAATACTCTCACTCAAAACGACCTCAATTCCTTTAACAGCGGAACAAATATAACAATGGTCGGTGCTGTCGGCGTTTATGCGCGCAGTACATCGTCAACAAACTATTATTTGTTTCTCCCATCATCTGCAGATTGCAACAACCTCAAGGTGTGGTTTAATGCGTCAACGGCTTCAATTGATTCAACTATAATTAAAAGCGGCGAGCCGACAAACGCTTTTGCTGATATTGCGGCAGGCGGAGTATCAAAAACATATACACTCGACCTTGATGGCGCAAAATATTCTGTTACCGCTATGAAGAGCGGCGATATAGGTGCCGTTTATGTTGATACGACATCAGGCTCAATTTCAAATGTTTATAATTCCAATGAGCATGACTCGTCTGAGGCAGGCACAATTATGGTTATTGATGCCAACGGCAATGTTAACTATGACGGTGCGCTTGATAAAATCCAGGGCCGCGGCAACGGCACATGGGGCGCCACAAATAAAAGACCGTTTAACATTAAACTCGGTGTTTCGACATCACTGCTCGGCATGAGCAAGGCAAAAAAATGGTGTCTTCTTGCAAACGAGGCTGACGAAACACTTATCAAGGACCAACTTACCTATGATTTTGCCGACTATATTGGCATTAAGTATCAGCCGCACTGCAAGCCGGTTGATTTGTATGTCAATCAGCAGTATTTAGGCTCATATCAGCTTTCCGAAAAGGTTGAGATTAAATCAAACAGACTCAATATTTCGGACGCATATGAAAATCTTGAAATTGCAAACGGCACAACCGACGCAACAACGGGCGTAACAACTCCTGCCGACTTGTCGGGCACAACCGTCAAAACAGTAAACTCAAGCGGTCAGCAGGTTTCGTTAGGTACGGGCAGTATGCTTTTCGACAACACAAACTCCCAAACCGTCGGCGTAAGGCGATACTCCGACTCGCTTTCATCTCCTTCCGATGTTACCGGCGGATATTTGTATGAACTTGAAATTTCACAGCGTTGGATAGAGGAAAACGCAGGCTTTTGTGCATATAACCGTCAGGGTTGGGTAATCAAAAACTGTGACTATGCAACACCGAGTATGGTGAATTACAGTTATGATTTGCTCTATGCATTAGGCTCGGCTGTTTACAACGGCGGTGTTGTTCCGAACAAGTCGACAACAACTTCAACTCCGTTGCAAACAGTTTTTACAATGCGAACAACGACAAATCCCGCTCCCGCAACGGAATATCAAAACAAAAAGTGGAGCGATATTCTCGACGCCGATTCTGCCGTAAGGTATTATTGGACTCAGGAATATTTCAAAAATATGGACTCCTCTACATCGTCAACATATTTTTATAAAGACAGCGACAGCAAAGATTCAAAGCTTTATGCCGGCCCTATGTGGGATATGGATAACACAATTATGTATAACAAATCGGAGTCAAGATGGGGCTGTGATTTGTCATCACCCGAGGGCTGGTACACAAAAAATGCCCGTATCTATCGTTTCAGATCAAACGATTCGTCAACAAAATATTCAAAAGACAGTGAGGTTCCGCTTAATTTCTATGCCGCACTTGCAACAAACTGCAGCGACTTTTGGGCAATGGCAGAAACATATTGGTATTCGACAATAGAGCCGGCAACACAAATCCTGCTCGGCAACGCAACCGACCCCAAGGGCATTTTGCATTCAACAGAATATTATGTAAAAACGGTTGAAAAATCAAATGCTATGGACAATTTGAGATTGAATCTCAACAGCGACAAGGCATATGACAGCGCTGCTGTTATCAAGAGCATAAACAATTGGTTTACAAGCCGTAATAATTGGATTGACAGCCAAATTGCAAAGACAGACATTGCAAACGCTACGGTCACAATAAAAAGCGTCGGTAAATGCACCGGCACACCGATTGTCCCCAATTACACCGTTACATACAACGGCAACACTCTTATAGAGGGCGCAGATTACACGGCTGAATATTCAAACAATGTTCAGGCATCCGCAATTGCAAAAATCACCTTGACCGGTAAGGGAAAATATACAGGCACAAAGACGGCTTTGTTCACAATCAATTCGGGCACGCTTGTAGGCGGCAGTGCTTCAATCCCCGAAACGGCATACGCAGGCGACACATTAAGCGTTGATGTTAAAAATGCCGACGGAATTGCAATCACCGATTTTGTTACATATCAGTGGCAGGCAAACGGCACAAATATCAGCGGTGCAAATTCTAAAGAATATACCGTAACCGAAAGCGACAAGGGCAAGACTCTCACCGTCAAGGTCGGCGGTGACGGCTCAAATGTTGCTTCAATCGCAATCACATCAAACAGTTGCGCCGTTTCGGAAAATAACAAGCAGCTCAGCTATACAAAAACTCTTGCATCGTGGAATTATGACTACACAGCCGATTCTTCGGCTCTTACTTCGTCTGACGGCTCCGGCAATTCATATTACTACTTTGCAACAAGCGGCGAAAATGCATCAACCGCAAAACTCACTGCATCTGTAAACTCAACATCGTCTGCACCGATTTCATGGTCAGGCACGGCAGATTTGTATTACAATCCGTCAACAAGCGCAGGTACAGACCAAACACCGGTGATTGCGACGAGTAAAACTGACGGAATTGCATGGGGCGAATATCCTTATTTCAATACTGTTGTTTCTACCGCCGGATATGAAAATATCCACTTCAGCGCAAGGCTCGGCGGCACAAAGAAGGGCCCGAGAGATTGGAAACTTCATAAAGATGTCGAAAATGCATCATATTCAATCACTAAGAACAAATCAATGGAACTTGCGTTTGACGATATTGCTCTCCCGGCAGAATGCAATAACAAATCCGCCGTATATATTCGTATGGTTGTTTCAAGCAATGTTGCGATAAACGGCATAAACACCATTGTCGGTCAAAAGAGCGGCGATGCGGCAGTAAACAATATTGCGATTACGGGCGCGTCCCCAAATTTCAACTTCGTCAACAAACGGCGATTCCTCTGTTTTGTTTGATACCGATACACTCACCGTTGCCGACACAAACGGCGGCGCCGATGTTTACTACTCGGTTAACGGCGGCGAGGATAAATTATACAGCGGTTCGTTCAATCCGTTTGACTCCGCAAGCGCAAAAATCGGCGACAAGGCAACAATCACCGCATATGCGAAATTTGAGGATATTAAGTCAGATACCGTTACATACACCGCTACATTCGGCGGCGTAAATATCATCAACTTTGATTATTCCGATTATTCTCAAAATGTTTCAAACGGCGCAGTTTTCTCAACAGGCGGTGTGTATGGCAAAAGCGGAAAAATGACCGCTTATACAGACGGCAAATCACAGTTTGTTCCGCTTTGGAAGGCTGCAAATAACGCTTATTGCGTAGCACCGGATGACGGCGCGCTTTGGTCATCGGAGTCGGGCTTCACATTTGAAATTTCGACAGCAGGCTATACAGGCACGGCGTTTACATGCAAGGCTTATACAACCGCATCAGGACCGAAATCAGTTTCGCTCCAATACAGCCTCGACGGAAAATCTTGGACAGATGTTAAAAAGAATATCGCCCTTCCGGCAAACGGCGCGCTCGAACAGTTTATGCTCACAGAGTCGCTCCCGTCGGAATGTGACAACAAGACAAAGGTTTATGTTCGCCTTGCCACAACCGAAAACTCGACTTCTTCGGGCTTAACGCTTCACAATAACGCGTCAAAAGGCAATTTATATGTCAACTCCGTTTATGTAAGCGGCGAGGACAGCGGCGATTACAAAATGCCTTACACCGAAAAGACTTCCGATTATTTCGGCTTGGGCGCAATCAAGTATATAAGTCCCGACAATAAAACGATGCACTATATCGTAACCGATTCGTCATCAAAAGTTTTGCTTTCGGGTGAATATCCGAGCGCAACGGGAATTGTTATCGCAAATGCCGCACAATTCAATCCAAACTCCAAAAATGAGTACAAGGTGACCGTTTGGGAGGGTGATGTTGACGACAAATCACAGGTAAATTCAAGAAATTTCTATTATAAGGGTGACACGGTAACAAAATTCAGTTATAATGATTCAAAGAGATTGTTATCAAGCTATATCAGCCCTGATGAAAAATCCGCAACGAACACCTCGGGTGCAAACGCCGGTACAATTGCAATGTATCCCGATTCGTCAACACCTGCAACGCTTTCATACACAAACACATACGGCGTTAAGGTTTCGGCATCCGCAACATCACCGTTTGCCGCAACAAAATCGCTCGATAATCCGTCGGGCAACGGCTATTGGCTCATCAAAACAAGCACCAAAGGATTTACAGATTTGACTCTCACTCTCGAGCAACTCTCGTCTAACAAGGGTCCGCGCGACTGGGGGCTTGCATATTCCACCGACGGCAAAACATACACTTATGTTGCATCGTCAAATGTTCGTGCAATCAGCAACGATTCCGCAACATCAACCGTTGAAACATACAACAACTTTGCGCTTCCGTCGGCTTGCGATGACCAAAGCGAACTTTATCTCAAAATATTCATTAACGGCGGCGAGGCTGTCAGCGGCGACGAGCTTGAGCTTTATACCTCGGGCAACACGGGTATGAACGGCATTGAGATTTGCGGTATTGCAAAGGCAAAAACAGTTCAGGTTGCCGTAACAACAGTCGGAATCACAGATAAGAAGAGCACGGTAAGCAACCTCGCTGTTGATTCAACAATCACCGTTGACGGCGTTGAATACAAAACAACCAACGGCGTTGCAACAATCCCGATGACAGCAGGCGAAACATACGAGGTGACTGCAAGTGCAAACGGCACATTTGCACGCACCGTTTCGGTTAAAGCGGCAGAGGGTGCGGCAGTAACAATCCCGATTGTATGTGTTGATTTAAACGGCGACGGTATTGTTAACGGCAAGGACTTTGCGCGTGCATTGCGCATTTCCGACGCGGAGCGTTCAAATGCTTATCAGGATATGCTCTATAATCTCCTCAACATTAGGGAGTCAACTTTCACCTACGCCGATTTATATTAATTGAAAGGATGTACTGATTTTGAATATGAGAAAAAGGCTTTTATCGTTGCTTACGGCGATTATTGTAGTGCTCGCTTTTGTCGGGTATTGCTTTACCTCGTCTGCAAAGACATTTCAAAATATAAAGCTTGATGTTATTTATACCGATTCTTTCAGCGGCGAGGGTGATATGATTTGGTACACCTACACCCCTGAGGATTCAGGCACATATTCATTTATCAGCTACACTGTTGCAAAAACAATTGCTTATTTATACACAAGGTCGGTTGATGAAAACGGCATTATGTCTTATCACGGCCTTGCGTATGCTCCGGCAAGCGACCCGAATTATCTTGAAACGGGCGTCAGGACCTTTGTCGACCCGCTTTCAGGTGTGACATATACTCACTCTGCAACTTCGTTTCGCCTTACATATCATCTTGAAAAAGGCACAACATATTATTTTGCGGCAGGTCGCCAAAATCAAAACGACAATAGGGGCGAAATCAGTGTTCGACTCAAGTGCGACGAGTATGACAACACTGTTTTGCAAAGCGTAAATGTTACAAGCTCGTCAACGCTCACTTGGTTTACGGACGGTGAGTGGCGCACCGATTCGTCGGGTGAAAGCTACTATTGGTATGACCCGAGCAAAATTATTCAAAATATGACCGTTACCATTACATACAAGGACGGCTCGACCTCATCGGTTACGGGCGGAAAAAATGTCATCGACGGCTATGCAATCAGCTATAATTATGACCAGTCAAAAACGCATTGGTATTACGAAGGCTCGGATAAATACACCGAAAATATTATGACAGTTACTGTCGGCACCGTAAGCTGTCAATACAATGTTGTTATTAAACAGGGCGCGCTTTACAGCGTTCAGGGCGTCGTTTCAGACTATGTAACGGGCGACGCAATTAAGGGCGCGACAATCAACATTGCCGGAAAAACCGTTGCCACAACGGATTCTAAGGGACTATTTAATTTCGGCTATTCACCCGGTGTTTATGAAATCACGATTAAAGCGCCGTACGGCATCGACAGAAAAGCAATGCTCACTGTCAGCGCGCAGGATGTTACAAAGAATGACCACACCTCAACACCGATTCCGATTATTGTCGGCGATTATGTTAAGGACGGCATTATAAACGGCAAGGATTTTGCCTATGCACTGCACAATTCAAGCGGCGACACAAATCCCGATGAGATAACGGCAAAGTTTAAAAAACAACTCAATTTCACCGATAAGGTTTATGACACGCTTCAATTAAAATAGTATATAAGTAGTATATATAAAATAAAGGCGTTGAAAGTACACATTGTGCTTTCAACGCCTTTTTCGGTGCCGCTTATTTTATACATATTTTAAAACATCTATAATGTCGGTTATCACCGGCACATCGTCGCGCAGGTCTTTGTCCTTAAACCAGCCGTAATTCATTCTTATTGCTTTCATTCCCGCATCAAGTGCGCCCTTAATATCGTTTATCGGGTGGTCGCCGACATAAACACATTCCTCAGGTTTCAAATTCAGCCTTTTGGCAACGATTTTAAAAAGCTCGGGGTCGGGCTTGTGAACGCCGACATCTCCGCTGACCGTCACAATGTCGCAATACGGTCGCAGTCCGCTTTCATCCATTTTGTGGTTTTGCAAATACGATGGACCGTTTGTGATTACTCCCACAATGTATCCGCGTTTTTTAAGCTCCTTTAAAAGCTCGACGGAGTGGGGGAATATCACATTGTGGTCGCCGAATGTTCTGTCATAATGCTCGGCAAGCTCCTCGGCAGGCGGTGCATCATTCCAGTCCCAAAGGCGGCGCAACTCTTTGCACCATTCAACACGGTTGACATATCCGCCCTTGCCTGTTATGCGCATATCATCCTTGCGCTTTTCTTTTTCTTCTTTTGAAATGCCGGGGCAGTAGGTGTCTAAAAAGGTGTCCATATACTTTTCAAACGCCGCCGTTCTGTCCTGCAATGTTTCGTCAAAATCAAATAATACTGCTTTTGTCATCTGTTAATTGTTTTTTGAGTTCCTCTGTTGAGGAAAACGCTCTTTCCTCTCTGATATATCTTATTAGCTCAATCCTCATGGTTTTGCCGTAAAGGTCGCCGTTATAGTCAAAAATATGTGTTTCGCAAAGCGGCTTATCAACGCGCCATGTAGGGCGTATTCCGATATTTGTAAAAGATTTCATCGCCCTGCCGTCAACAATCGTTCTGCTTTCATAAACGCCGAATTTCGGCGTTACAAGTCCGTCGGGCAAGTGTTGGTTAAGTGTTGGAAATCCGATAGTCCTGCCTCGCCTGTCACCGCAGATAACCTCGTTTTCAAATGTGAAATTGTAGCCGAGCATATCGTTTGCCTGCTCGATTTCGCCTGCGAGTATCGCCGAGCGGATTCTTGTTGAGCTGATCGGCTTGCCGTCATAGTCAAGGTGCTCGAGAATACGCACCCAAATGTCCTTTTCCTCAAGGTGGCGCCTTAAATCCATTGCCGACCACATTGCGTTTTTGCCGAAACGGAAATTAAAGCCGCAGAGGATAATCCCCGCATGTAGTCTGTCGATTAAAATATCGTCGATAAATTCCGTTGCCGACATATGTTTTATTTCGTTAAAATCCGCAAATATTGCGTTTGGATATTTTTCTTTAAAAATGCTTTTTTGCAAAAGCGAAAATCTGTTGTTCACACAGTAAATCACGGCGTTTTCGCCACCGGTTACAACAGTTTGGTGCGCTCTGTGCATTCCGTCAAAATCGCCGAGCGCAACCGATATTCGTTTTTTGTTGTCTTTTTCTTCCATTTTACTCATTGCCGGTTTAAAAGCCGCGCAACCGATATTTCATCTTTATTGCGTTGCCCCAAACCCAAAAATATTTTATCTGGTGAATATACAGTGCAAAGCTCGCCGCTTTTCGGCGGATTTTTTATTCTTGCAATATCAAGCGCGCCGCCGTTTGCAAACCGTTTTGTCTGCGCCGCCGTTACAAATATTTTGTGATAGTTGAGATACAACCTTTCAATGTCAACAAGCACGCTGTCAAATCCTGTGCCACTGTCCTTCATCTTTTGCAGTGCGTCAATTGTCGTGCAGTCATCAAGTGTAAAGCCCATTGCTCTTGTTCTGCAAAGTGCTGTCATCGTTGCGCCGCAACCGAGGCTTTTGCCTATATCGTCAATCAAACTGCGTATATATGTGCCCTTTGAGCACAGCACATCAATAGTGTATTCGTTTGTGCTTTCATTATAATCAGAAAGCGTCAATTCTTTAATTTCAACTTTGCACGGCTCTCGCTTGATTTCGACACCCTGTCGTGCCAAATCATAAAGTCGCACGCCGTCAACCGATTTTGCGCTGAACATCGGCGGTATCTGCATTATTTCGCCGACAAACGCGTCCATCGCTTTTTTAACATCCTCAACACCTGCGTTTACTTCGCTCTGCGACAAAATTTCGCCCGTTATGTCAAGGGTGTTTGTGGTTATTCCGAGTTTAAAAGTCGCGCGGTATCCCTTGTCGCTGTCCGGCAAAAAGTTTAAAAACTTTGTTGCGCCGCCGATTGTAATCGGCAAAACTCCCGTAGCCATAGGGTCAAGCGTGCCGGTGTGACCGACTTTTTTTTCTCTCGTAATACCGCGTATTTTCGCAACAACACCGAAAGATGTAATATCCTTCGGCTTGTTGATACAGATTATACCTGTCATTATTTAAGTAATTCCTTGCTTTTTTCTATGAGCATTTGCTTTGCCTCTTCAACGCCGCAGTCAAATCTGCAAGCCGCCCCCTGCTTGTGCCCGCCGCCGCCGAATGCCTTTGCAAGCACCGATGCGTCAACGCTTTCATATGTGCGGATTGAGCATTTACAGGTTTTGTCTGCCTTTTCTCGAATTGTCAAGCCAATTTCAACGCCTTCGATTTGGCGGGTGAGCGGAGCGATTCCCTCCGACTCAAATTCGCCCGAGCCT
>OAUV01001513.1_pt1 | contig 12401 bp, 10 predicted proteins | sample 1516841 | NCBI WGS metagenome assembly OAUV01 (sample SAMEA2580044, study PRJEB22360) | human gut metagenome | biome: human gut; feature: human-associated habitat; material: faeces | place: Denmark | collected 2008/2010 | reverse complement strand
GAGCCCGGCCAGAAGGTCGCGTTCGTCGGCGCAACGGGCGCAGGCAAAACGACCATCACAAACCTCATCAACCGCTTCTATGACATTTCTGACGGCAAAATCCGTTATGACGGCATCAACATCACGAAGATCAAGAAGCCGGATCTCCGCCGTTCCCTCGGCGTGGTTTTGCAGGACGTCAACCTGTTCACCGGCACCGTTATGGAGAATATTCGCTACGGTAAGCTCGATGCCACGGACGAAGAGTGCATCGCCGCCGCAAAGCTCGCAAACGCCGACGGCTTCATTCGTATGCTGCCGCAGGGCTATGACACCGTTCTTTCCGGCGACGGCAGCGGCCTCTCACAGGGCCAGCGCCAGCTCATTTCCATCGCCCGCGCCGCCGTTGCAGACCCGCCCGTCATGATTCTCGACGAAGCGACGTCCTCCATCGATACCCGCACGGAAGCCATCGTGCAGTCCGGCATGGACGCCTTGATGAAAGGCCGCACCGTGTTTGTCATCGCGCACCGCCTATCGACGGTCCAGAACTCCGACGTCATCATGGTGCTCGACCACGGCCACATCATCGAACGTGGCAGCCACCGCGACCTCATCGCCCAAAAGGGTACATATTACCGCCTCTATACCGGCGCTTTTGAACTCGAATAGGACGAATTTAACTTCATAACCTCCAATTTGCAAAAGCTCCGGCTGCCGAATGTACCGTTCGCAGCCGGAGCTTTTCCGTTTATAAGATTTCAATATACGTTTTGTAAAAGTCATACGTTTTCCCGTTTTCCTGCGCGCACGTTAAAAAGCGGCTGATAACATACCCTGTTTTATATATCCTTTGAATTTCCGCAAGATGTATCTCTAAATCATTCGGATATCCGTCCGCAATTTCCTCTTTCATCAAACAAACGACATACTTGCCACCATTGTTTTTCCAAAGTGTATTTTTGTAATTCTCAACTTCTTTACGGCTGCACGTAACACTCAGGCCTCTCTGTTCCTGTTCCATACAAGAAGAATGTTGAACTCTCGAATAAACGTATGGGTTTTGAATATATCTTTTCAGTTTCTCGATTTCTATCAATTCAAAAGGTACAATACAGTCCGCATCGACTTTTTCTTCCGTATATGGACGCTCTTGCAGTTTGCAGATCATCTCTAAAGCTTCAATATGAAACTGAAGCTTTTTCATTCTCTGTTCTAAAGCCAATTGCTGCTGCCGGATTGTTTTTGCTTGTTGCACACACAAATCCTGATGTGCCTGCAAATCCATTTTCTCCATGTCCCGAATTTTTTTAAGCGGGATACCAAGGTTTTTATAAAAAAGAATATCCGAAATCGTCATCAAATCCGACACTGTGTATATACGATATCCATTCTCCGGGTTCTTTTTGGCAGCCAGCACCCCCATCTCTTCCCAATAGCGCAGCGTTGAAGCTGGAACATTAAAGAACTTTGATATTTCATTGATTTGAAATCCGTCTTTCACCTAAAAATCCTCCGGAACACAGTTTCAATAATTATAACAAACAAATCCTTGACATTCAAGTATCTTTAAGCTTTATACTGTAAAGCATGGAGGTACCAATATGAATAGTTCATCTGTCTTTTTTGCTAAAAACGATATTCGTTTCCGTAAAATTCTGCTGTTTGTTCTTCCAACCTATTTGACAACGCTATTCAATACGCTGTATACGATTGTAGATGGTATGTTCGTTTCCAAATATGTCGGAACAAACGCATTGGCAGCCATTAACATTGTATATCCCATTGTAAACGTCCTTACCGGTATTGCATTAATGTTTGCCACCGGCGGAAGCAGCTTAGCTGCCATTTCTGCGGGCGCTAAAAACAACGAGCAAGCAAATCAAGAATTCACACTCAGCATTATTTTCTCTCTTGCTATCGGAACCACAGTTTCACTTGCTATTGCTTTTAATTTATCTCGGGTTCTGACTTTTCTCGGTGCCACCCCGCTGATTTTGGACGATTGCAAAACATATGCATTGATCTGGCTCATTGGCGTTCCTGCGGTCATCGGCAAAGAACTGCTCACCTACTTTATCCGCATGTCGGGTTCGCCCGGGTACAGCTTTTTTCTTTCAATATCCGGCGGCATATCCAATATTCTGTTAGATTATATTTTTGTCGCACAAATGAAAATGGGAGTTTTGGGTGCCGGATTAGCAACTTTATTCGGACTTTTCTTATCTGTTATCTTCGGCATACTTTATTTTCCGTGCCGTAACACAAGCCTGATACCAACTTTCAAACATTTGAAATTCAAAACAGGGTTTCGGTGTGCTGTTAACGGGTTTTCAGAATTTATTGACCAAATCGCCATCGCTATCACCACTGTTATTTTTAATCGAGCCGCGCTTTCTTTTGCGGGTGAAGACGGAATTGCTTCTGTATCTATAATTATGTACCTGCAATTTCTGTTCATCGGCATTTATTTTGGTTACGCTTCCGGGGTATCGCCGCTTTTGAGTTATGCATACGGAAATAAGTCCGATCACATATGCAAAAAGCTGGAAAACTATGCCCGCTGTTTCTTTATTGTTGCACCTCTAATTCTATATATTGTCGCTTATTGCACATCTCCTCTGACTGTTTCCTGCTTTACTGAGCCGGAAACAACGGTTTTTTCACTCGCATTAAACGGAATGCGACTTTACGGAATTGGTTATCTTTTTTCCGGTTTCAACATCTACGCCACAATTCGGTTAACTTCTTATGGAAAAGGTCATTATTCTGCCATTATTACACTGCTGAGATCATTCATATTGCTTCTCCTTTTTCTGTATTTTCTTCCGAATTATCTGCAACTCAACGGTGTATGGCTCGCCATGCCGGCGGCAGAATTTCTAACTCTATTCGTTACACTGTATATAAACCATAAATTCAAGCATATTCTTTGATAAGAACTCAAAATAAAAGGACGAGCCTCGTTCACTTTTCGGAACAAGGCTCATTCTTTTATACTCGTATATTCGGTTATTTCGTTTTGCCGATGTCATGACGGTAATGCGCACCGTCAAAATGGATTTTCTCCACAGCTGCATACGCCCTTTCGAGCGCTTCGTCCAGCGTTTTAGCCGTCGCGGTCACGCCAAGCACGCGGCCGCCGTTCGTCAGCAGCTTACCGTTTTCAAGCTTCGTGCCGGCATGGTACACCGTTACGCCTTCCGCCTGACCGTTTTCGTCAAGACCGGTAATTTCCAGTCCCTTCGGGTAAGACTGCGGGTAGCCGCCGCTCGCCATCACGACGCACGCGCACGCTTCCGGAATCCATTCAATCTCAAGCTCGTCGAGCTTCTCGTCGATGACCGCGTTGATGACGTCCACAAAATCGGTCTTGAGGCGTGGCAGCACGACCTGCGTCTCCGGGTCGCCGAAGCGCGCGTTGTACTCAATGACCTTCGGGCCGTCCGGGGTCAGCATCAGACCGAAGTACAAACAGCCCTTAAACGGTCTGCCCTCTGCCTGCATCGCTTTGACGGTCGGCAGGAAAATGGTTTTCATACACTCGTCCGCAATTTCGTTCGTGTAATACGGGTTCGGGCTGATGGTACCCATGCCGCCGGTGTTCAGGCCCTTGTCGCCGTCCAGTGCACGCTTGTGGTCTTTAGAGGACACCATCGGGCGCAGCGTCTTGCCGTCCGTAAATGCCAACACGGAAACCTCCGGGCCGGTCAGGAATTCCTCCACAACAACGTTGTTGCCGGAAGCGCCGAACACCTTGTCTTCCATGATGGTGTGCACGGCATCCTTCGCCTCGTCAAAGTTTTGCGCGATGATAACACCCTTGCCGAGCGCCAAGCCGTCTGCCTTAATGACAACCGGGAACTTGCCGCGCTTTTCCACGTACTCTACGACCTCTTTCGGGTCGGAGAACACCGCATAATCCGCCGTCGGAATACCGTATTTCTTCATCAGATTTTTCGAGAACACCTTGCTGCTCTCGATGATGGCCGCATTCGCGCGCGGTCCGAATGCACGGATACCCTCTTTTTCGAGCGCATCTACCATACCGGCCGCAAGCGGGTCATCCGGCGCAACAAACACAAGGTCAACTGCGTTTTTCTTCGCGAAATCCACAACGCCGTCAATGTCCATCGCGTTAATGGCCACGCACTCGGCGTCCGCCGCAATGCCGCCGTTGCCCGGTGCGCACCACAGCTTTTCCGTTTTAGGGCTCTCTTTCAGCTTGCGGATGATTGCATGCTCACGTCCGCCGCTGCCGATAACCAGAATATTCATAATAAAAGCACCTCGCCTTTCGGATCAATGGTGGAACAGACGGATGCCCGTGAATGCCATGGCAATGCCATACTTGTTGCACGTATCGATGACGTTGTCGTCGCGGATAGAGCCGCCCGGCTGCGCAATAAATTCTACGCCGCTCTTGTGTGCGCGCTCAATGTTGTCGCCGAATGGGAAGAACGCGTCGCTGCCCACGGAAACGCCCTTAAACGTCGCAAGCCAAGCCGCTTTCTCCTCACGGGTGAACACCTCCGGCTTCTCCGTGAAAAACTGCTGCCAAACACCGTCGCGCAGCACGTCGTCATGCTCCTCACTGATGTACACGTCAATGGTGTTGTCGCGGTCAGGACGGCGGATGCCCTCCTTAAACGGCAGATTCAGCACCTTTTCATGCTGACGCAGATACCAGATGTCCGCCTTGTTGCCCGCAAGACGCGTGCAGTGGATGCGGCTCTGCTGGCCGGCGCCGATGCCGATGGCCTGTCCGTCCTTCGCATAGCAGACGGAGTTCGACTGCGTGTATTTCAGCGTGATGAGGGAGAGCACTAAGTCAAGCTTTGCGTCCTCCGGAATCTCTTTGTTTTCCGTCACAAGATTTGTCAGCATGTCCGCGTCGATTTTCAGTTCGTTTCTGCCCTGCTCAAACGTGATGCCGAAAACATCCTTGTGCTCAATCGGCTCCGGCTTGTAATCCGGGTCAATCTCGACGACATTGTACGTGCCCTTACGCTTTGTCTTTAAAATTGAGAGCGCTTCGTCCGTGTAGCCCGGTGCAATGATGCCGTCGGAAACTTCACGTGCCAACAGCGTTGCGGTTTCCTTATCGCATACGTCGGAAAGCGCTGCCCAGTCACCGTAGGAGGACATTCTGTCTGCGCCGCGGGCTCTTGCATACGCCGTCGCGATGGGAGAAAGCTCCAGATCGTCCACAAAATAAATCTTTTTCAGCGTGTCGCTCATCGGCTTTGCCACAGCTGCGCCCGCCGGGCTCACGTGCTTAAAGGAAGCCGCCGCCGGCATGCCGGTTGCCGCTTTCAGCTCTTTTACAAGCTGCCAGGAGTTGAACGCATCCAAAAGATTGATATAGCCCGGTCTGCCGTTCAAAACGCGAATCGGCAGGGCGCGACCGTCGTTCGTAAAAATTTTCGCCGGCTTCTGGTTCGGGTTGCAGCCGTATTTCAGTTCCAGTTCTTTCATAGTTTCCCCTCCGAAAAATCACTTATTCTTGTTGACGATGCGGGTCTCCATCTTGCCCGTCTTCAAATTGATGAAGCGCGTGAACAAGGAGACTTTGTTGTCTTCGTTCAGGTTCGTCCACAGGTCATTCGTAAACGTGTCGATGTCGCCCTCAATCTTCACCGGCTTCGGCTCGCCCTCAAAGGACGGGATACGCGGTGCGCCGTCACACTTATACGTGTGGATGAAGTGACCGAGGCCGTCCACCGGCGTATAGTCGAAGAAAAAGCTCTGCGGCGCATCCGGGTTGCCCTCGCAGCTCTTCAAAATGGAAAGCTTATAGGTAAAGTCGCCGTCCTTCAGCTTTACAAGGCCGGAAATTCTCGGCGTAAAGTTCGGGGCGTCCGGCTCAAACTTGCGGGTCTTCAACGCTTTTTTGAAGCTCTTGCCCGCCTTGAGGTATGTAAACACGGTATCCGTCTGGTCTCCGTTCGTCACAATGGTCTTGTTTGCCAAAACGCGCACCGGCGCATAAATGACAAGGGACGGGTCAGAAAGCTTTGCGGGATCAAACGCTTCCGTGCGGATGCCGTCGCCCTGCTCCACAAACACGCGGTTGCGGGAGTTCACGCTGCGGCCCATAATGAAATACGCGATGACCGCATGCACGCCGTCCGCGCTTTTGCCGATGACGATGCCGCGGCCCGGGTATGCGTTGCCTGCAAGTTCCTTTTTAATATCCAGAATTTCCATGTATCCGTTTCCTTTCTATGTAAAGGGATAAATTATTCTTTAATCGTAACGATAGAGCCGTTCACGGAAAGCTTACCCGCGCAGAACAAAGACACTGCCTGCGGCAGAATCTTCCACTCCGCCTGCTCCATAATGCGGCGCTGCAGCGTCTCGGGCGTGTCGCCCTGCTCCACCGGCACCGCTTTCTGCAAGATGATCGGGCCGCCGTCGCACACCTCGTTTACAAAGTGTACTGTCGCGCCGGAGACCTTCACGCCGCGTGCCAAAGCCGCCTCGTGCACGTGCAGACCGTAATAGCCCTTGCCGCAGAACGACGGAATGAGCGCCGGGTGCACGTTGATGATCTTATTTTCAAACGCCTTCGTGAACTTCTCGTTCGTAATGGTCATAAAGCCCGCCAGAACAATTAAGTCCGTGTGCTTTTCTTTCAGCAAGTTTTCGAGCGCTTCGCTGTACGCGTCCACGTTTTCATAGTCGCTGCGCGCCAGCACAATGCCCTCAATGCCCGCGTTTTTCGCACGCTCCAAGGCATAAACGCCCGGCTTGCTCGCCACAACCACGGAAATTTTGCCGTTTTCGATTTTGCCGGCTTTCTCCGCGTCGATCAGCGCCTGCAAATTCGTTCCGCCGCCGGAAACGAGGACTGCGATGTTCAGCACAGGATGACCCCCTCGTCGCCCTCAACCACTTCACCGATGACGAACGCCTTTTCGCCCGCATCATTCAGCGCCTTAATGGCCGCGTCCACCGTCTCCTTGGAGACCGCCATGCACATGCCGACACCCATGTTGAACGTGTTGAACATGTCGCGCTCCGGAATGTTGCCCGTCTTCGCGATGAGGTCGAAGATCGGCAGCACCGGCACTGCGGAACGGTCCACCTTAGCGGTGAGGCCCTTCTTCATCATACGCGGAATGTTCTCGTAGAAGCCGCCGCCCGTAATGTGGGAGATTGCCTTCACGTCTGCCGCTTCAATGGCCGCCAGCGCAGGCTTTACATACAGGCGCGTCGGGGTCAGAAGTGCCTCGCCCAACGTACAGCCGAGTTCTTCGTAGTACGTTTCAAGCTTTTCTTTATTCAGACCGAACACCTTTCTCACCAGAGAGAAGCCGTTCGAATGTACGCCGGAGGATGCCACGCCAACAAGCACGTCGCCCGCCTGCAGCTTGGAGCCGTCAATGATCTTATCCTTATCTACAATGCCCACCGTAAAGCCCGCGAGGTCATAGTCGTCCTCCGGCATCACGCCCGGGTGCTCTGCGGTCTCGCCGCCGATGAGCGCGCAGCCGGACTGCACGCAGCCCTCCGCAACACCCTTTACGATCTCTGCAATCTTCTCCGGCACGTTCTTGCCGCAGGCGATGTAATCGAGGAAAAAGAGCGGTTTTGCACCGCAGCATACGACGTCGTTCACGCACATGGCAACGCAGTCAATGCCGATGGTGTCATGCTTATCGAGCAGCATGGCCGCCACGAGCTTCGTGCCCACGCCGTCTGTGCCGGAAACAAGCACAGGTTCTTTCATACCGGTCATGTCCGGCTGGAAAAGACCGCCGAAACCGCCGATGCCGGAAACCACGCCCGGAATGCTTGTACGCTTTACGTGCTCTTTCATCAGCTCTACGGACTTGTAGCCTGCGGTAACGTCAACGCCCGCTGCCTTGTAGCTATCGCTGTAACTTTTCATTCTTTAACTTCTCTCTTTCTTTAAATTATCTATAAAATGAATTACATGAATTTCTCTGTCCAGTTGCCGTTTCTGAACACCGGGATAACCTCGCCGTCCGGTGTGATGCCGTCAATGTTCATCGTCGCGTCGCCCACCATGAAGTCCACATGGATGACGGAATCGTTCACGCCCTTGTCGTGAATCTCATCAAGCGTATACTTGTCGTAATCCTTGATGACATTCGGGAAGCCCAAGCCAAGCGCAATGTGGCAAGAAGCGTTCTCGTCAAACAGCGTGTTGTAGAACAGAATGCCGAGGTTCGAGATGGGAGAGTCGTTCGGGATAAGCGCCAGCTCGCCGATCTGCGCCGCGCCCTCGTCCATCGCAATCATGTGCTCCAAAAGCTCCTGGTTCTTTTCCGCCTTGCAGGAGACCGCGCGGCCGCCCTTAAACGTAATGGAGAAGTTTTCAATCAAATTGCCTTGGTAAGACAGCGGCATCGTAGAAACGACCGTACCCTCTGCCTTGCCCTTCATCGGGGAGGTGAAAATCTCTTCGGTCGGCATATTCGGGTTGAAGAATGTACCGTCCAGCAGCGTTTCGCCGCCGCCCATCCACTGTGCGTCCGGGATCAGGCCGCAGGTGAAATCGGTGCCGTTCTCGCTAAAATAGTGCAGGCTCTCAAAGTGACATGCGTTCAGCTTCTCATAGCGTGCTTTGAGGGAAGCGTTGTGTGCTTTCCACGCTTCAACCGGGTCGTTATCCTTAGAAACACGCACCGTCTGAAGGATTGCGTCCCACAGCTTCTTCACCGCCACGCTCGTGCGGTCGTTCGGGAACACCTTCTTCGCCCACTTTGCGCTCGGCACGGCGACAATCGTCCACTGGTACTTGTTTTCCATCGCGTCGCGGTACGGCTTTCTCACCTTCATACGGGCAAGGTTCGCCTTCTGCATTTTCTCAACGTTCACGCCCTTCAGGCCGTCCGGGTCGTCAGAGTCGATCCAAATGCGCACCGGCAGCTCGTCAAGCTCATACTGCATACGCGCCTTTTCCCACTCCTGCGTAGCGGAAAGCACCTTTACACTTTCTTTCTTATAGCGCATCTTGTCAAGGTCCTGGTTCGTCCAGCGGATGTCCACCCACTTCGCACCGGCGCGGTAGGCTTCCTCCGCCACCATCAGTGCGATTTCAGACTGCGCCGTATCTGCCAAGATTACAGCGCCCTGCCCCTTTTTGATGTTCACGCCCATCTGAACGATGAGCTTTGCGTACTTTCGCAAAATCGATTTTGTCATCGTTTATCCCTCCCGAATTATAGCTCGGCAACTTTCTGCTGCAAGGCTTCGTTCTTTTTCGCAACACCCTGCTCCATATCCACCTTCATCTGGTGCAGCTGCTTTGCGATGCTCTCGTCGGAAAGCGCCAGCATCTGCGCCGCCAAAATCGCAGCATTGTCCGCGCCGTCAATCGCCACCGTCGCCACCGGAATGCCGGAGGGCATCTGCACGGTTGCAAGCAGTGCGTCAAGGCCGTCGAGCGTGGAGGACTTCACCGGAATGCCGATGACCGGCAGCGTCGTGTGCGCAGCCAGCACGCCCGCAAGATGCGCAGCCTTGCCCGCCGCCGCAATGATAACGCCAAAGCCGTCCTTTTCCGCGTTCTTAGAGAATTCCGCCGCGGCCTCCGGCGTGCGGTGTGCGCTCATCACGCGCGCCTCCACCGGGATGCCGAACTGCTTCAATCTGCGAATCGCCGGGGAAACCACCGGAAAATCACTGTCACTGCCCATAATCACTGCAACTTTTTTGCTCATTGAAAATCACCGATCCTTTCAAGTTTTGCGGCGTAAAAGAAAGCACCGCGAAAAAAAGAAAATAGGCTGTGCTCAAAAAACACAACCTATGCTTCTAAAATTGACCGCAAAACGCCCATGCAGATACAGTAAAAATGCACATCAGTTCAGCCATATCGCACCTCCGGCACTTGCAGCCTTAAATTTTCTGTCCTTAGTCTGTCTCAAGCGACTGATAAATCAATCCATTAAGCAGACCTTTAAGGCAGCAATGTATAACGTTGGTGCACAAGCTGCGCCGTCAGATTTTTCGTCAGGCTGCACGGAACACCCGCAGGCAGGCTGACGCCCGACAAGGGGGGTACGGTCGGCATGGCGGAAAAATGCAAGCCAATTGCGTGCCAAGCCGTAGGCGTACTTTATACATTGTTGCCTTTATCATTTTACGGGATTTAACGCGTTTTTTCAATAGTTTTTGCCGTTTTTAGAAAAAAATCCAAAATTCTCCCCTGCTCGTGGACATGCGTTGTATACCTCGATATGTCCCCTTTCTCCGCTTCCGTCTCACCATATATCAAATACATAGCAGCACACCTTGAAATGCAAAAGGCGATTTCTGCGCGCCTCCGCACTTTATTTTCCTCATGTCCGACAAAAAAGGACGGCTGAAAAGCCGCCCTTCAAAAGACTCCTAATTGGGTCCCTTGCGGCTAAACTGTTCACCGGACAGTTTAACCTATTGCTCGCCGTAAACTCTACTTTACTCCTTCGGCGTTTCCGTCGCAAAAATCTCCTTCGCGCTTGCGGCTAAACCTGCCATACCCTGAATCTCGGACGGAATGATAATCTTCGTCGCCTTGCCGTCCGCTACTTTCTCAAGCGCTTCAAAGCTCTTCAAGGTCAGCACAGCTTTATTCGGATCGGCTTCGTTGAGAAGCTTAATGGAATCCGCCAACGCACGTTGCACGGAGAGGATTGCCTCCGCTTCGCCCTGTGCTTCTCTGATTTTCGTCTCGCGCACAGCCTCCGCGCGCAGGACGGCAGATTCCTTCTGGCCTTCCGCAATGAGGATGGCGCTGCGTTTTTCGCCCTCTGCGTCCAAAATCTTCGCACGGCGCTCGCGCTCCGCCTTCATCTGCTTCTCCATCGAATCCTGAATTTCCTTCGGCGGAATGATGTTTTTCAGCTCCACGCGGTTAACCTTAATGCCCCACGCATCGGTCGCTTCATCCAGAATGACGCGAATTTTCGAGTTGATAACATCGCGCGAGGTCAGCGTGTGGTCAAGCTCCATCTCACCGATGATGTTTCTCAGCGTCGTTGCGGAAAGGTTCTCAATCGCGGAGATCGGGCGCTCCACGCCGTAAGCATACAGCTTCGAGTCCGTGATCTGGAAATACACCACCGTGTCGATCTGCATCGTGACGTTATCCTTCGTGATAACGGGCTGCGGCGGGAAATCGATGACCTGCTCTTTCAGCGAGACCTTCTTCGCAATGCGGTCGATAAACGGAATTTTCAAATGCAGGCCCGTGCTCCACGTGGCGTGGTACGCGCCGAGTCTTTCAATGACGAATGCGTGCGCCTGCGGCACCACCTTAATGTTCGCCGCAAGCAGTGCGATGACAAGAGCGATGAGAATGATAATGCCCACAACGCCCCAGTTGATGTACAGTTCAAAATCCATGTTTTTACCTCCAGTTTCAATTTAAGATACAGTCGGTGTCACGATAAGCTTTACGCCCTCAATACGCACCACCTGCACCTTTGTGCCTTTTTGAATACGGACATTTTCTGTGCTGCGTGCTGCCCAGTCGTTGCCGAGCACTTCCACGCGCCCATGCGCCGCAAGGTTATCGATATCCTCCGTCACAACGGCGGTCTGCCCCACCACGCGGTCGGCGTTCGTGTGCGTTTCCTTGTTTTGCAGGAACTTTTTCACGAGCGGACGCGTTGCCAAAAGCAGAACGAGCGTCACCACAGCGGCAATCATCACTTGCAGCCAAACCGGCGCGCCGCACAGCTGCGCGATCATGCCGGCGATGCCGCCGCCCACAAACCAGATGGAAATAAGCTGCGCGCTCATGCCCTCCAGTATTGCAGCAATCACAATGACCGCCACCCAGATCATGGTTTCCAAAATCATTCCCCCTTTCTCAAAGCGGAAGCCGCATACACGCGCCCGACCCGTTCAGGCGCCCGCACTCCCTATCCTCATCATATCGGATTTTCATAAAATATGCAAGAGGTTTTCTTCCCCGGAAAAATATTTTACACAGATTATAAAATACCGCGCCCGATTCTGCCGAGCGCGGCTTCAATATTCTTATCGATTCACATGCTCCATGCTGAGCTTCACGCGCAGCCCGTCGCCTGTGTTCTGTACGGAAACTTCAATATAATCGCCGTCGTCGCTCATGCGGTCGTTTTTACCCACAAGGCTGAACCGGAACTGCACGCCGCTGCCGCTTTCGCCGCCCGCCACGTCTTTCAAATACGTTTCAAGCTGCGCCGCGTCATACGTTTCTTTCGTCTTTTCCGCCTGCGTGTAGCGCGTCACGGCATACGGGTCGTTAAACTGCGCCGTGAATTTCTCCACAAACGCTTTAATTTCTGCCGTGCCCGCATCGCTGTTTTCAAACGTCTTCTGCGCTTCCGCATAGCCGAACACACCCGCACCACCGTAGTTTGTGGCAAAATTCGTTTCCATCGTTTGCCCGCCCCACGCGTAGTCCAGCGTGTAGCCGT
>OAUV01001501.1_pt1 | contig 12504 bp, 12 predicted proteins | sample 1516841 | NCBI WGS metagenome assembly OAUV01 (sample SAMEA2580044, study PRJEB22360) | human gut metagenome | biome: human gut; feature: human-associated habitat; material: faeces | place: Denmark | collected 2008/2010 | reverse complement strand
CGGCCAGCCTAGGAGGCCCCCGGGCCCGCCCCGCCCCTGACGGTGGCTGCAGGAAGCCATGCGGCTCAGCGCGCTCAGAGGCTCACCCTGACTGCCAGTGGTCACCAGCACCACCTGCTCGGGCGGGTACTGGTTGATCTCGTCGATGCTGATGAGGGTGCCCTCCGGGATGTGCATATAGCCCAGCTCCTGCGCCATGGCCGTGTTGTTGACCATGCTGCGGCCGCTGAAGGCCACCTTGCGGCCATCCTCCACGGCGAGGTCGATGATCTGCTGGACGCGGTAGATGTTCGACGCAAAGGAGGCGATGATGATGCGCTTGTTCTGCGCCCGGGCAAAGAGATTGCGGACGCTGGCGGCCACCTTCTGCTCGGTGGCGGTAAAGCCGGGCTTCTCGGCGTTGGTAGAGTCGCTCAGCAGGGCCAGAACGCCTTTCTGGCCGTAATCGGACAGGGTGGCAAGGTCGGTGGGGCCGCAGGCCAGCGGGGTGTAATCGATCTTGAAGTCGCCGGTCTGGATGATGGTGCCCGCCGGGCTGTCGATGGCGAAGGCCACGGCGTCCGGGATGGAGTGGTTCACATGGATCGGCTCCACCGTAAAGCAGCCCAGCTTGATCTTCTGCTTGGGGGTGATCTCCACGAACTTGGTCTTGCCCGCAAGGCCGAATTCCTCCAGCTTGTTGCGGATGAGGCCGCAGGTCAGGCGGGTACCGTAGATGGGCAGGTCAAACTTCTGCAGCAGGTAGGGGATGCTGCCGATGTGATCCTCGTGGCCGTGGGTGATGAGCAGACCCTTAATCTTATCCTTGTTCTGCACCACAAAGGTCATGTCGGGGATGACCATATCGACGCCGAACATATCGTTGTCGGGGAAAACAAGGCCGCAGTCCACGATGATCATGTCACCGCAGCACTCGTAGACCGTCATATTCTTGCCCACCTCGCCGAGGCCGCCCAGCGGATAGATATGGATGGGCGTTGCAGCCTCCTTGGGCTGCTGGGGGCGGCGGGGCCGACGGGTATAGTGGGGCCGGCGGGAAGTGCGGGGCCGCTTTTCGCCGGACGCATTGGCCTGAGCCGGGGCGGGTGCGTGATTCTGTTCTTTTGTCTGTGCCATCGAAAACCTCCAAAAATTCAATCAGCAAAGCACAGGCCCATCTGCAAAAGATTGCCTGTCCTGCATTAGGGGAAGCATAAAAACGCATCTGCTTCCGTCGGATGCATCGTATAGAAATTATTTTATCAGTGTGGTTTTCTGCCGCACTGTCTGTTCCGCGGGAAGCCTCTTGCCCATCCAGTCCATCTGTTCGATGCGACCGCGGCGCTTCGGCAGGAACGCTGTGAGCGCACCCTCGGCACGCCCCTATACGCATTTCGTTGCAACAAGTATAGTATTTCTCGCCTCTTTTGTCAATCCAAGCTTGGGCCGGACGGCGGCAAATTATGCCCTGCCCTCTTGACAGACGGGCCAAAATGGCTCTAAATAGAGGTATGAATTTTATTTCAGGAGAAACGCATGAAACAGGTTGAAGTTTACACCGACGGCGCGTGCAGCGGCAATCCCGGCCCCGGCGGCTGGGGCGCAGTGCTGCGCTACCGCTTTAACGGCAAGGTCTACGAAAAGGAGCTGAGCGGCGGCGACGCCTCCACCACCAACAACCGGATGGAGCTGACGGCCTTCATCGAGGCCCTGCGCCAGCTCAAGGAGCCTTGCGAAGTCCGCCTGTGCTCCGACAGCCAGTACGTCATCAATGGGCTGGAAAAGGGCTGGGCCAAGGGCTGGAAGCGCCGGGGCTGGAAGAAATCCGACGGCTCCCCCGCCCTGAACCCCGACCTCTGGGAACAGGCGCTGGAGCAGGAGGCACGCCACAAGCTCACCTACGTCTGGGTCAAGGGCCACGCAGGCCACCCGGAGAACGAACGCTGCGACCAGCTTGCGGTCGCCCAGAGCCAGGCACATGGCGGGAGACAGGGACGATGAACGATACTTTTCTGCCCGGGAACGGGTTCGACACCTACGAAGAGCAGGACCGGGTCCTGATGGGTCTGAGCGGCAGCGTGCGCAGCGGCGTGGCGGTCCGCATCCTGCAGCAGCAGGGCTTTGCCGTGGCGGCAGCCGTCGTCCGACACCCCCGAAGAGCACGCCGCCGCAGAGGCGGCCAAGGCGCTGGCCAAGAAGCTGGACGTGGAGTGCATCGCCCTCAACGCCGAGGCTCTGGCCGGGCAGGACGTCGAAGCCGCCCGCTTCGCCGCCCTGCTCACCGCCGCCGACAAGCTGGGCATCCAGTATGTCGCCTCCGGCCACTATGCCCGGATGGAGACAGACGCGCAGGGCGTGAGCCACCTCTTCCCGCCCGAGAGCGGCACTCCGGACGAGAGCGACCGCCTCGTAGCTCTTTCTCCCGAAGTTCTGACCCGCCTCATCCTCCCGCTGGGCGATTTTGCACCCGAGGATGTGGAGGATATGGCGAAAGATTTTAAATTGTAAGATTCCTTCTGTTATCGCACAAAACCTTCCCTCTTCGCCAGAGGCTCCCCTACAAGGGGAGCTGGCGAACGAAGTGAGCCTGAGAGGTTGTATGAAGGAAAGCCTAACTGTAAACCGCAGCTGGACTCAACCTCTCCGTCACGCCTGCGGCGTGACACCTCCCCTACCGAGGGGAGGCCTTGGCATTCCATAAAGTTTCGTCTTTATCCCAGATAGAAGCGTCAAAAAATCCCCCGTGCAGCTGTGCCGCACGGGGGATTTCATTTTTTCATCAGTTCTGGGGATGCACGATGTCGCGCCAGTCGAGGTCGCCGCGCTCAAGGCCGTGGATGAGGACTTCCGCAGTGGCGATGTTAGTGGCCAGCGGGATATTGTGCACATCACACAGACGCAGCAGGGTCATCTCGTTCGGCTCGCTGGGCTTTGCATTGATGGGGTCGCGGAAGAACAGCAGCAGATCGACCTCATTGCAGGCGATGCGGGACGCGATCTGCTGATCACCGCCCTGTACACCTGCCAGAAAGCGCTGCACCTGAAGGCCGGTGGCTTCGGCGATCATCTTGCCGGTCGTACCGGTGGCCACCAATTTATGCTGGCTCAAAATCCGGCAATATGCCGTACAGAACTGCACCATCAGCTCTTTTTTGGAGTCATGCGCAATCAGTGCAATCGTCATCGGTCAACCTCTCCTTTTCCCATTCCCCTGTCCGGGACAATCATCTTGCACATATCATAGTATCACAGTTTCCGTCTTTTTACAACTGTTTTTCAGCCAAAAGTCCCAAATTTTCATAACTTTCTGCCAAATCCACGCACCATCGCTCAGGCGGCGGGCTGGTCTGCGGGGGCGTCGCCGTTTCCCACGGCCTCCGGCGCGTCCTGCCCGTCCACGGCTGCATCCGAAGCGCTGTCTGCCTCCGGCTCTTCCATGGTCAGGGTCCCCTCCTTCAGGGCGGCGTAGGCGTTGAAGATGTCAGCCACAAGGTTGCCTGCGCGGGCACCGCCGCCGCCGTACTCGATGACGATGCCCAGCGCGATCTCTGCGTCCTCCGCCGGGCCATAGGCGATCATCATGGTGTTGGTGTAGTGCTTGCGGGTGCTGCCGACGTAGTACGTCTCGCTGCGCTGGGGAGTACCAGTCTTACAGGCGATAGTGACGGGGTAATTGCTCAGGCCCGATACCGTCTCTGACACGCCGATCATGCCCTGCTTCACGAGGTCGAAGGTGTCGCCCCGGTCCTCGATGACGTCCATCACCTCGGGCTGAGTCTCCTGCAGCACCTCGCCGGTGTTGGTGTCAAGGATGGCCTTGACGAAGTGGGTGCGGTAGCGGATGCCCCGGTTGGCCAGCGTACCGGCATAGGTGGCCAGCTGAACAGGGGTGACGACGGTGTTGCCCTGACCGATGGCCGCCTGAACGTCCAGCGAGGCCGTATAGTTGGAGTCGTTCTTGGTGGTCAAACGGCCGGTGGCCTCGTTGACCTCCACACCGGTGCGGACGCCGAGGCCCATCTTGTAGGCGTAGGCGTCGTAGACGTCACTGGTGGTGCGGCGTCCCACGTCGTAGAAGAAGATGTTGCAGCTCCACTTGATGGCCGTGATGACGTCGATGTTGCCGCTGTGGCCGTGGCGGGTGCACTTGGGGCGGTAGGTATCATAATAGGTATACACACCGTTGCAGTAGACCGTGGAATAGCGGTTGATGACGCCGGCATCCAGCGCCGCCACCGCCACGGCGGGCTTGAAGGTGGAGCCGGGGGTGTACAGGCCCTGCAGGGCGCGGTTGAGCAGCGGCAGGCCGGGGTCTGCGCTGTACTCACTGTACTGGGTGGCGAAAAGGTTCTGGTCGTAGCTGGGGTAGTTGGAGGCCGCCAGCACGCTGCCGTCCTTGGTGCTGATGACCACCACCGCACCGGCCGCGGCCTTGGCCGAGCTTCCGGTGTTGTAGGTGCTGTTGATCATCTCGATGTTCTTGGCCAGCGCCTTGTCCACGGCCTGCTGGAACGCGCTGTCAATGGTGAGCTGGACGGTATGGCCCGGCTCCGGCACCGTCGTCATGGCCGTACCCACGATGACGCCGTCCGAGCTGCGGGTGATGGTCTCGACGCCGTCCCTGCCCCGCAGCTCGTCTTCGTAGACGGCCTCAAGGCCCGACACGCCGATCATATCGTTCATATTATAGCCCTTTTCCCGCAGAGGGTAGGTGGTCTGACCGTTCTCGTCCGTCACCTTCCACTTTTCGGCGGTGATCTTGCCCACGCGGCCCAGCACATGGGGGATGATGTCCCCCTCGTCGTAGCTGCGGGTGCTGGTCTCCACGATCTCCACGCCGGGCAGCGTCAGACTGTTCTCCTTGATGGTCGCTACCGTCGTTTCGCTGACATTCTCAGCCATGACGAAGTTATTGATGTTAGAGAACGCCTGCTGCTGCATCTCATAGTGGATGCCGCCCAGCACTCTCTGCCAATGGAGTGAGTAATTTTCCAGCTTGTAATCCTCCACCAGCTTTTCCATCACGTCGTCGGCGGTGGCGTACTGCTGCAAGCCCAGCGAGTCCTTCATGGCCGCAAGGGCCTTCTGGTCGCTGGTGCTGTCGGCCTGTGCGGTGAAGCTGTAGTGCCCCGCCGCATCCGGCTCCCCGATGAGGAGCGAGTCGTTCCAGCTCTCGCCGTGGGCTTCCAGCAGGTCTACGACCTTCTGGAGCATGGTGTCGAGGTCTTCGTCTCCCATCAGCAGCTTGCTCAGTACCACATTGTAGCTGGTGGTGCTTGCCGCGATGCGGCGTCCGGCGCTGTCCACGATGTCGCCGCGGGCGGCGGTGACGGTAAAGTTGTAGTCGGTGGTGTTGGTCGCCTGCGCCTTGAAGCTCTCCCCGTTGACCAGCTGCAGAAAGATCAGCCGCAGCACATACACCGCGATGAGCACCGAGGCTACGGCGATGAGCGCAGCCATCCGGCGCACCATGATCTTGTGTTCGTCTTGATTCATCCGTTCTCCTTCCGGCGGAGTCTGGCATCACACCACGCCGTTATCGATCTTGAATTCCGCGCTGATGCGTTGGACGGCGCGGTGGAGCAGCCAGCTCCCCGGGGCTGTGAGCAGGGCCGACGGCAGCACGGCCCAGAGGAAGCGCTCCGCTGCCCCTGCGTAGCCCGGCATATAGTAGAAAAACAGCCAGTCTGCGGCCAGCACCAGCAGTGCGCCCCCCACAGCCAGCAGCACGAAGTTGGAAGGGGTATCCTTCAGGTAGAGCTGGACGATGACCGATACCCCGAAGCAGAGGATCATCATCTCCAGCGCCAGCATCCCCACCGTGCGGCCGGCCGTGTAGTCCCACATCAGGCCGCACACCGCGCCGAAGATGGCCCCGGCGAACTCGCCCTCAAGGGCGGACACAGCCAGACCCAGCGGCAGCAGCCAGAGCGGCTTTGCAGCCCCGAACTGGAACAGCCCCGGCGTGGTCTGCACTACGGTGCAGACTACCAGCAGGAGGATATAGCAGCCCCATTTCAGCATCTGGCTGCGGCTGCGTTTGCGGCGAGATTCCATCTCCGACCCTCCTCAGTAGCTGGTGATGATGAACACATGGCGCACCGTGCGGGGGTCTGCGCCCGGCTTGATGACTGCCAGCATGGACTTGCCGCTGGCCTCGGGGGTCAGCTCCTTGATGACGCCCACCAGCACCTCCGGCGGGAACACCCCGCCCAGACCGGTGGTGATGATCTGGTCTCCTGCCTTGCTCATCGTGCTCCGGGCGAGGTTGGTCAGGACGCAGAGGCCGTCGGCGGCATATTCGGCGCTGCCGGTGATGATGCCGTTGTCCCGGGTGCGGGACACGACGCCCGCGGCGTTGAAGCTGGGGTGCAGGATGGTCATGACCTTGCAGCTGGTGAGGTCTGCTTCCCGCACCACGCCCAGCAGATAGCCCTCGTCGCTGATGACCGCATCGTTGACGGCCACACCGTCCAGCGTGCCCCGGTCCAGCGTGAAACCCCAGAAGGAGTCCAGCGGGTCGCGGCCGATGACGAAGGAGGAGGTGTAGCTCATCTCGGGGTGCTGCTCCTGAATGTTGGTCAGTGCCTTGTAGGCCTCGTTCTCCGCCTTGAGCTTGTCGTAGTCCACCATCTGGGCGCGGAGGGCGGCGTTCTCCTCGGTGAGGGTCTTGTTCTCTTCCAGAATGGCGTCGATGTCGGCGTAGTTCTCCCACAGGGAGGCCACCCCGCCGCTCAGCTTTGCCGCCGCCCGCTGGAACGGGGCCACCGCCACGCTCAGCAGCTCCTGCGGGGCGGCGGTGAGGCGGCCGTTCGCGCCTGCATAGGCCATGATGCCCACAAGGAAGACCGCGATGGCGATGAGTATCTTAAATTTCCATGTGTCAAAAAAATCCTTCAAGACGGGCTCCCCTCCGAATCTGCAAAAAAGCGCGGACAGCCGTGCCATCCGCGCTCAAAGTCTCATCTTCTGCGGCGCAGCAGCGCAAAGGTCTTTTCCCCGGCCTGCCGCCGCAAATGGCACAGCCAGAGCTTACATATGACCGCCGTCGGTATCCAGAACATCATGCAGGACGTCCACATGATCCAGCACAGCGCCAGCGCCCTTGGCCACGCAGTCCAGCGGGTCTTCGGCCACATGGACGTCGATGCCGGTCTCGCTCTCGATGAGCTTGTCAAGGCCGCGCAGCAGTGCGCCGCCGCCGGTCAGGGTGATGCCGTGGTCGATGATGTCGGCGCTCAGCTCAGGCGGCGTGCGTTCCAGCGTCTCCTTGAGGGCGCCGGTGATCTGGCCCAGACACTCCAACAGGGCCTCGCGGACATCCTCCGAGTGGACGATGACATTCTTGGGCAGGCCGTCCACGAGGTTGCGGCCCTTGATCTCGAGGGTCATCTCGGACTCCATCGGGTAGGCAGAGCCGATCTCGATCTTGATCTGCTCGGCGGTGCGCTCACCGATGAGCAGATTATACTTGCGCTTGATAAAGGCGATGATCGCCTGATCGAACATATCGCCCGCCATCCGGACGCTGCGGGAGGCCACGATGCCGCCCAGAGAGATGACGGCGATCTCTGCCGTGCCGCCGCCGATGTCCACGATCATGCTGCCGGTAGGTTCGCTGATGGGCAGACCGGCGCCGATGGCCGCTGCCATCGGCTCTTCGATGACCGACACCTGACGGGCACCGGCCTTCAGGGCAGCTTCCCGCACTGCGCGGCGCTCCACCTCGGTGACGCCCGACGGGATGCAGATGACCACACGGGGGCGGGAGAACATGCTGTTGCCGCAGGCCTTCTTCAGGAAGGTCTCCAGCATATTGGCGGTGATGTCAAAATCAGCGATGACACCGTCCTTCAAGGGGCGGACCGCCACGATGCTGCCGGGGGTGCGGCCGATGACGGCCTTTGCCTCGGCGCCCACACAGCGCACCTCGTCGCTCTTGGTGTCCACAGCTACGACGGAAGGCTCACGCATGATGATGCCCTTGCCCTTCATGTAAACGAGGGTATTGGCCGTACCGAGATCGATTCCAACATCCTTTGAAAACAAGCTCATATTCTCTATCTCTCCTTACGAATTTCCAAGGTCTATTCCAAAATGCAGAGCCGCCCTCCCAGACCAGTCGGCAGCCCATCGCAGAATAACACGTATTTATTATAGCCGCAAGACGCGCTTTTCTCAAGCATTTCCGCAAACTTTTTCGAGTTTTTTCATTTTTCTGCGTCCCGCATCAGAATCGGCCCAGCAGGCGGGCCGTCCGGCTGACCGGCAGGCCCATGATGGTGTAGTAATCCCCTTCCAGCCGGTCGAGCCAGAGGGCGGCGCGGCCCTGAATGGCGTAAGCGCCGGCCTTATCATAGGGTTCCTTGGTGGCCGTGTAGGCGTCGATTTCCTCCTCCGGGATGGGGAAAAAGGTCACTTTGCAGCTGTCCACAAAGCTCTCGGTGCGCAGGCCGTCCGACACGCAGACACCGGTGTGCACCTCGTGGGTGGCACCGGACAGGGCGCGGAGCATCCGCTCGGCGTCCTCCACGCTGTGGGGCTTGCCGAAAACTTCGCCGCCCACGTCCACGACGGTATCACAGCCCAGCACCACAGCGCCGGGATGGTCTTTTGCCACGGCGAGGCATTTGCCCCGTGCCAGCTTTTCCACCAACTGGGCCGGGGTGTCCGCCGTGACGGTGCTCTCGTCGAAATCACTCACGCAGATGGTGAAATCCGTTGTATATAAGCTCAGAAGCTCCTTCCGGCGCGGACTGCCGGAGGCTAAGATCAGGTCCATGCTGTTCTCCTTTTATTTCCCCGTCGAGCCGAAGCCGCCCTCACCGCGGGAGGTCTCCTCCAGCGCGTCGGCCTGCGCGAAAGCCGCTGTATACACGGGTGCGATGCAGAGCTGGGCCACCCGCTCCCCGGGCTGGATGGTATAGGCCTCCGCCCCCAGATTGACCATCGGCACCTTCAGCTCGCCGCGGTAGTCGCTGTCCACGACGCCGACACCGTTGGCCATGCAAAGGCCGTGCTTGATGGACAAGCCGCTGCGGGCATAGACCAGCGCCACCGCGTGTGCGCCGGGCAGTTCGATGGCAAGGCCGGTGGGCACCAGCACCCGCTGCATGGGCTGGACGGTCAGCGGCTCATCCAGCACGGCGCACAGGTCGGCGGCGGCAGAGCCGGAGGTGGCGTAGGCGGGCACCTTGGCCCGGGAGTCTAACACTTTGTATTTTACAGTAATGGGTTCCATAGTATACCTCTTTAATTTGTCCCCTTGAAATAGAGTCCTCTCGTGAACTCTCCCTCGAAGGGTGCGTGCTGTCGGATGCTGTCGAGGATGGCAGCAGCCTCCTCCCTGCTTTCCAGCGTGAAGTAGGCCACGCCGTAGTCCACGGTCAGCGCACCGGGCTTGTCGCCCATATAGATGGGCACCGGATTATAAATAGTACGGACGCCCAGCCCGCACCGCACCGGGAACTTCTTCGCCTTGCGGTCGGTGAGCAGGCCGGTCTTGTCGCAGTGGGCGCAGTCGTGGATATTTTGCAGCGGGCAGGCGCGGGTGACCATCAGCGGCATATGGCCGTAGGTGATGACGCCGGTGGGGACAGGTCTGCCCTCGTGGGTGGGCGCGATGGTGCTGATGTCGCTGTCCTTCACCTCGGGCAGGATGAGCACCGAGCCAAGGCCGAGGTCGGCATAATACTGGGCCGCGAGGTTATTGGTGACATTGAGGCCGAAGCCGCCGGTCATGGGCAGACCCCGGCAGAGCCGCAGGTGGGCGATGTTGCTCACCTCATAGCCCGCAAAGCCCGCGTCCTGCGTGGCCGCGATGCGGCGGGCGGTGGGCGCCCCCAGTTGGCGGGACAGTACTGGATGCCCGCCACTCGCGGGGGACGCGGTCGGCCTGCCCGATGGGCAGGATGAGGTACTCCACTCCGCTCAGGGCCTGTTCCGGCACCTGCTCCCAGCGCTCGAACCGGGCGCGGAGGGTGCGATGGGGCGGCAGGGTGCGCAGGGGCAGAGGCGGAAGCTCCACCTCGTTCACCGGCCACGGGCGCAGGGTCTCCCGCTTTTTCAGCAGGGCATCCAGCGCCTCGCGGCGCAGCTCGTTGACGGCGCTGCCCGGCACGAACCACGGCCCGCCGTCCATCTCCACATCGATCTTCTCCGCCGCGAAAGGGGTGCCGCCGGTCTTGCTCAGGCTGCGGCTCAGGCTCTCGGTGGGGTCGGTGCGGGCGGGCTGCGGCTCGGCGTCACCGTAGGCGAAGGCCTTGTTGGTGCCGTCGGTGACGGTCAGCTTCTCGCCGCCCTCCTCGATCTCGATCTTCATCTCCACCGGCACGCGGGAGCGCTCCCGGCGGTACAGCTCCCGCAGGGCGGGCAGGGTCTTCTTGGTCAGCTCGGCGTCGGCCTCGCTGCGGACGCCGAACATCGTGCCATCGATCTTTCCGTCCAGATAACCGGAGGTGAAGCCGGAGCGGCTGAAGGCATTCTTCAGCAGGTCCCGGTCGTAGGCGCGGCCCTCGCGGCCCGCCAGACAGGCGCTGACGGCAGCCGCAACATACTCCGGCGTCCGCAGACGGCCTTCGATCTTCGCCGAAGCCACGCCGATGGCCTGCAGCTTGTCCAGCTTGTCGATGACGGAGTTGTCCTTGAGGGACAGGTGATGCAGCCGGCCCGGCTTGCCCTCCGGCAGGGCGTTGGCCTCGAAGGGCAGGCGGCAGGGTCCGGCACAGGAGCCGCGGTTGCCGCTTCGTCCACCCAGAAAGGCCGACATATAGCACTGGCCGCTGACGCACATACAGAGGGCGCCGTGGACGAAGCACTCCGTCTCGATGCCGCAGTTCTTGGTGATGTGCTCCACCTCGGGCAGGCTCAGCTCACGGGCCAGCACCACCCGGGCAAAGCCCAGCTCTTTCAGTTCCAGCGCGCCCTGCAGCGTATGGACGCTCATCTGGGTGGAGCCGTGGCGGGGCAGCTGGGGCGCGATGTCCCCGATGAGCTTCGCCACTGCAAGGTCTTGGCAGATGACGGCGTCCGCACCGCTGGCGGCTACCGCACGCACTGCGTTGGCCAGCCCGTTCAGCTCGCCGCCGTAGACGGTGGTGTTGAGGGCCACATGGACCGCCACGCCCCGGGCGTGGCAGAAGCGGACGGCCTCCTTCAGGCTGTCGGCGTCAAAATTGCCCGCACCGGTGCGGGCGTTGAAGCCGGAAAAGCCCAGATATACCGCATCCGCGCCGCTGAACACCGCCGCACGGAGCATTTCTTCGCTGCCCACCGGGGCAAGGATCTCGATCTTTGACATAGCTCTCCTTTTATACCTATATTATAATGATATACCGCTCACTTCTGGAGCTTCGCCAGCTGCTCCCGCAGGGCAGCGTTCTCCCGTTTGAGCACCTCATTCTCCGCCTTGACCTTGTCGGAGGTCAGCTTTGCTTTCGCGGCGTCGGCGATGTAGTCCTGGATCTGGCTGCGCATATTTTCGGCGCTGCCTGCGCTCTTGCGGTACTCGTCCAGATAGTCCATGGCGCAGAACACCGCCGCCTTGGTCACAGAAAGGTTGGCGTTGCCGTCCAGCAGCTTTGTGATGTCGTCATCCAGCTTCTTGGCCAGCGCGGTGATGTAGTTTTCGGTATCGGTCGTTGCAATGGCGTAAGGTGCGCCTGCAATGGTCACTCTCACTTTGTTTACCATGTTGTCCTCACTTTGCGCGGCACACGCCCCGCCGGGCCGGTCATTTCCGGTCGGTTCCTGTCATTTCCGGGATTCCCGGACGTAGTTTTGACCCCCTGCGGAAGCATTCTGCTGCGGCTTTTTCATTATTGGCGGAGTTTGTCCCCGAATTACCCGCCCGAACCGGCGCATTCCGGGGCAAACGCGGCCCTTATCTCCCTTTATTATAATATAAATAGTGCGCGAGAAAAAGTGCTATTTTTGAATTTTTGGCATATTTGTCAGAAACATTGCTAAAAAGATGTCAGATACGGCAAAAATGGTCTCTTTTTCTTGCAATCCACACCTGAAGCGATTATAATATCAGTGGCATATGGTTATGCATAGGGCGAGGGAATAGAGGAGAAATGCCCTGTCACCGTACTAATTCAAAAAATTTAAGCATTCGTGCGGATAGGAGTTCATTTATGACTACAAAAGAATTTGCAAAAATTCTTCAGGACAAGCTCACCAGTGAGTATGGTGTGGACCTGAGCGTTGCATCTCATCAGCAGATCTATCGCGCTCTGGCCCTCATCTGCCGCCAGATGATGAGCGAGAACCATAAGAAGTTCCAGTCCAAGGCCATCGGCACCGGCTCCAAGCAGGTCTACTACCTGTGCATGGAGTTCCTGATGGGCCGCAGCCTCAAGATGAGCCTGTTCAATCTGGGCCTGAACGAGGCCGCCCAGAAGGCTCTGGCCGAGGCTGACATCAGTCTGGACAGCATCTATGAGGAAGAGCCGGACGCCGGTCTGGGCAACGGCGGTCTGGGCCGTCTGGCTGCCTGCTACCTCGACGGCATGCATATCAGAG
>OAUV01001494.1_pt1 | contig 12581 bp, 10 predicted proteins | sample 1516841 | NCBI WGS metagenome assembly OAUV01 (sample SAMEA2580044, study PRJEB22360) | human gut metagenome | biome: human gut; feature: human-associated habitat; material: faeces | place: Denmark | collected 2008/2010 | reverse complement strand
TCACGGCCGAAAGTACCGTCGTGGCCATGCCGTCGCGGCGGGCGATGTTCTTCGCACCGCCCTCGGCATAGAAGCCGGGGCCCTTAAGGGCGATGTCGCTCAGGTGGATGGCGTCGAAATAGTCGCCGCCCTTCTCGCACGAAATGAGTTTTACGCAGGGGTTGAGCGGATGCTCGAACCAGAGGGCCTCGATATTGTCGTAAGGCACCGACAACAGCAGTTTGATGTGGTTGTCGGAGCATACCTTGGCGAAGGCGCGGGCCGTATTGCCGGCCGAGGCCACCACCAGCACGCGCTCTTCGTCCTCGGCGGCACGCGCGCAGACCGAGAAAGCTTCGGTCTCCTTGAACGAGCAGGTGGACATCGTGGCGCCGATGGCCGGATAGTAGCCGTTGAAGGTTATGTAGAGGTTCTCAAGTCCGAGGTGCCGGGCAAGCCCCTTGCTCTTGTAGGTGACGGGCGCCGAAGAGCCTTTGAGCATGCGGCGGACAGGAAGCCAGTCGCAGAATTTGTAGAAACCGTATTCGTCGGGTTTCACTTCGAGCTGCCTGCGGGCGTACTTGGCGCGCACGAGCGACGGCGTCTTGCACTGCGGATCGGCAAGCATCCAGCCCGTATCTTCGAATTCGCGCCCCGTGGCGACGCACTCAAGCGTGTAGGGAGTAGGTGTAAAATCTTTCATTTATTTGTGTTTGTGTTATTTACGACATGCGGTCCCTGAAGTCCTCGTAGCCGAATTCGCGGACGACGTCGATGCGGCCGTCGCGGCGGGCGATGACGATGGCGGGATGCGCCACGCCGTTGAACATCGTGGTTTTGACCATCGTATAGTGGATCATATCTTCGAAAACGATGCGCTCGCCCACTTTCAGCTCATGGTCGAAGGCCCAGTCGCCGTAATAGTCGCCCGCAAGACAGCTCGTGCCGCCCATGCGCCAGCGCTTCTCGCCTTCGGCGGGTTCGTGCGCCCCGACGATCGCCGGTTTGTAGGGCATTTCGAGGCAGTCGGGCATGTGGCAGGCGAACGACACGTCGAGCATGACGGTATGCACGCCGGCGTTCTCAACCAAGTCTTCAATTGTCGATACTAGATAGCCTGTGCGCCAAGTAAATGCACTGCCCGGTTCGAGGATCAGCCGCAGGTGCGGATGGCGGGCCTTGAACTCCCGAAGCAGCGCGATCAGCTCGTCGCAGTCGTATTCGGCATGCGTCATCAGGTGGCCGCCGCCCATATTGAGCCATTTGATCCGGTCGAGGTATTGGCCGAAGTGTTTTTCGACGGCTTCGAGCGCCAGCCGCAGGTGGTGCGGACGCGACTCGCAAAGCACGTGGAAGACTTGGGGAGCCGGTGGAAATCCGGCCGGTCTATCCCCGCCGGCAGCTCCTTCAGGAGGTCGGCCGTAACGCCCAGACGCGAACCCGGAACGCAGGGGTTGTAGAGGTCGGTCTCGACGGGCGAATACTGGGGATTGATACGCAGTCCGCACGAAATGCCGCGCAGCAGGGCCATCGGTCCGAAACGCTCGAACTGGGCGACGGAATTAAAGGTGATATGGTCGCTGCAGCGAAGTATCTCTTCGATATTGCGGTCGGTATAGACCGGGGCGTAGGTATGGGCGGGGCGGCCGAACTCCTCGAAAACAAGACGCGCTTCGGCGGCGGAAGAGGCCGTCGCACCGTCGCTATGGCGGGCCAGTTCGGGAAAGATGCTCCACATGGCGCAGGCCTTCAGAGCCACGATAATTTCAGCGCCCGATTCGCGGCGCACACGGTCGATTATCGCCAGATTACGGTCCAGCAACTCTTCGTCGAGGACGTAACACGGAGAAGGCAGTTTCAAGAAGTCAATCATCGAGTCGTTTTATTTCAAAACAGTTGCAAAAATAGCAATTTCCCTGCTAAAACCGCACGGCTCAGGGTGTGAATTGCCATCAAATAGGTATTTATACTTAGCCGTCGGACGGCACGCGGCAAATCGGAACAGGAATGCGGGAAGCACAGGCCGATAAGGGAGATGATGTGAAACCGGCCGCCGGGCTGTCCAACAAGTCCTATTCTTACGATTTCACCCCCGTCAGAATTTGTTCTGACAGGGGTGATTTTCAATTTCGGGGAGTCGTCAGACAGCCGCTACAAGCCGGTAAGGGTGCAGTCCCCTACTTCGCGATACAGATGCTGACGCGGTTTTTCTCGACGCCGGGGAACGGCTGGGCGGTGTCTCCCCTGTCCTCGGCGCTGATGCGGGAGGCGGCGATACCGGCCTTCTTCAGCGCGGCGGCGACGCTCTCGGCGCGCAGCTTGGAAATTTTCAGATTGACGGCATGCGAACCGGTCGCAGCATCGGCATAGCCGAGGATTTCGACATTCGCTTCGGGATTGGCCTTCAGGTACTCGACCAGCGCGCCGACCTTGGCCTCTTCGGTGGTGCGGATCTGCGACGAGCCGATCCGGAAGAAGATGTTTTCACGCAGCTCGGCCGGTCGCTTGGCAACGGCCGCAGGAGCCGGAGCAGGCGTCTCCTTCACCGCGGGTTTCTCCTCGAGGGGAGCGGGAGCGGGTTCCGGCGCAGGGGTCGGGGCCGGAGCGGGAACGACCGCCGCCGTGCGGGCTTTCTTATGGTTCTTGCCGAAGCGGAATGTGAAGCCGCCCAGCGCGTTGAACTGCCAGTCGAGGTTGCCGGCCTTCTTCGAGTTGTACTTGTCGGAGAGCATGTTGGCATTCACTTCCACCCCAAGCAGCACACAGTCCGACAAGCGGAAATTCACGCCGAGACCCAGACGGCCCGCAACGAACACTTTGCTTCCGGACCAGATGTTGCCCAGCCGATATCCGCTGTCGTTAAGGGCGTTGGCCTCGTCGTTGTCGAACGCTCCGTTCAGGCCGACACCGGCGAACAGGTAGGGATTAACCGTCCGGCGAGGATTGAAGCGGCCGAAAAGGTTGGCCAAATCGAGCGTGGCTTCGACATTGCCCTGCAGGTATTTATACTGATAGGTGGTTTGGGGCGACACCCATGCGCCCTTGCTCTGCCAGCCGCTCAGGCCGAAACGCAGCCCCCAGACGGGCGAGAACTGATATCCGGCCGACAATGCCGCGGCGGGCGATACGAGTTTGCCGAAAGGCCCTTCGCCGAGCGTATAGGACGCTCCGGCCTGCACCTGCATAAACCAGTGCGGGTTGAATTCCGATTTCTCTTGCTTATTCGCAGCTTGTGCGAAAACCGGCGCCGTGCACATCACAAGCGCGCCTAACGTACATAGAATACATTTCATTTTCATAACTATCAAGTGGGTTAATTGACAGCCAAAGATAATAAAATTGTATCATATATTATACATATTCAGCCGGAAAAATCTCCCTCCGGAAAAAGCGCGGACCTGCGGCGGAGGTATCGGACCGCGATTCGGCATAGTGAAGCGCGCCCCGGTTCAATATCTATCGACGACCACGACGCGGTCGGCTGTGCACACCGAGATAATCTTCAGCCCCAGCAGGACGGGCCACGATCTGAATACAAAACCCGGCGGAAATCTGCGCCGGGGAGGGGCCGCTGCCGGGCATGAAAAAAGCGCAAACAGAATCGTCTGTTCGCGCTTTGCGGATTGTCGCACCTTGCGGGGAATATCGGAAACGGGTCTGCGGATCAAAGCTCGATATCGGTATCGAAAAGCTCGTGCCACGGCAGCCCCTGCTCGCCCAGCTCGGCCAAGAACGGATCGGGATCGAACTCCTCGACGTTGAAGACGCCGGCGCCGCGCCAAAGGCCCTTGGCCCACATCGACGCGCCGAGCGCCGCGGGAACGCCCGTGGTGAAGCTGACGGCCTGCGTACCGGTCTCCTTGAAAGCCTGTTCGTGGTCGCAGTTGTTATAGATATAATAGGTGCGTTCCTTGCCGTCCTTGACGCCCCGGATGCGGCAGCCGATCGAGGTCTGGCCGTGGTAGTTGGCGCCGAGCGACTTGGGATCGGGCAGCACCGCCTTGAGGAACTGGATCGGGACGATTTCGACGCCGTTGTAGATGATCGGGTCGATACGCGCCATGCCGATATTCTGAATCACGCGCAGGTGCGTGAGGTACTCCTGACCGAAGGTCATCCAGAAACGGGCGCGCTTGATGGTCGGATAGTTCTTGACGAGCGATTCAAGCTCCTCGTGGTAGATCACGTAGGATTCGCGCTCGCCGATGCCGGGATAGTTGAGCGGACGGTGGATTTCGTGCGGCTCGGTGACGACCCATTCGCCGTTTTCGTAATAGCGGCCCTTCTGCGTCACCTCGCGGATGTTGATTTCGGGGTTGAAGTTCGTGGCGAAGGCCATGCCGTGATTGCCGGCGTTGCAGTCCACGATATCGAGGTAATGAATCTCGTCGAAATGGTGCTTGGCGGCATAGGCCGTGAAGATGGCCGTAACGCCCGGATCGAAGCCGCAGCCGAGGATCGCCGTCAGCCCCGCGGCCTTGAAGCGGTCCTGATAGGCCCACTGCCACGAATATTCGAAATGCGCCTCGTCCTTGGGCTCGTAATTGGCCGTGTCGAGGTAGTTGCAGCCGCATTCAAGGCAGGCGTCCATGATCGTCAGGTCCTGATAAGGCAGGGCCACGTTGACCACGATGTCGGGACGGAACGCGCGGAAGAGTTCGCACAATTCGGCCACATTGTCGGCATCGACCTGCGCGGTCTTGACACGGCCGCCGCCGATAGCCGCCGCAACGGCGTCGCACTTGGATTTGGTACGGCTGGCCAGCATCACGTCCGTAAAAACGGGATTGGCGGCGATTTTTTGGGTTACGACCGTTCCGACGCCTCCGGCACCGATAATTAACGCTTTACACATAGGTAATATGAGTTTAGAATTGAATTTTTTCACTTAAACGCCTACAAAAATATCGTTTTATTTTGGTAAAACAAAAATATTCTATACATTTGCACCACCAAAACGGAAAGTAATTTCCGATTGGCACACGGAGATTCCGTAGCTCAGCTGGTAGAGCACAACACTTTTAATGTTGGGGTCCTGGGTTCGAGCCCCAGCGGGATCACTAAAAACGAGGGTTTCACACCTTGAATGAATAGAGCGCGATTACTGAATACACAAGTATCGCGCGGTAATGTACCAGATTAGGGGATATGATTTTAAGGAATCATATCCTTTTGATTTTTAGCACATTGCTAATTTTTCATGATCCCGCTGGGACAACATATATGTTATCTCGGTTATTTTTGTGCCCTTAAAACGGCTAAAAATGGACTGAGACATGTTGAACCCGGACTTCATGTCCCAGATTAGGGGATAAAATGAACTGTAAATTTTGTAACGGAAAATGTGTCAAAGACGGACACCAGAAAAACGGAATCCAACGGTACGAATGCAAGGACTGTCATAGAAAACAACAAGCATCGTATGCCTATAACGCTTACGATCCATCGCTGAACAAATCAATCACGACATTCATCAAGGAAGGTGTCGGTATTCGCAGCATTGCTCGAATACTTGAAATATCAATCACTACTCTTACGAAAAGGATTCTTAGTATATCCAGTTCGATAATAACTCCGCACATTATCGCTGATGCCGTTTATGAAGTCGATGAAATCAAAACCTTTGTAGGAAGGAAAACCGATCATATCTGGGTTACTTATGCCTTGAACCGAGATGACAAATCGGTCTCCTGCTTCTCAGTCGGGCCCCGAACAAATGAGACCTTGAGAAAGGTTACGGATAAGCTGTCGAATGCAAAACGCGTTTATACGGATAAACTCCGGCAGTACAGGACTCTTCTCTCTCCTGCAATTCACAAAACGACGAATAGAGGAACAAATCATATCGAACGGTATAACCTGACCATACGAACCCACATCAAACGATTGAATCGTCGAACAATTTGCTACAGTCGAGCAATATCTATGCTCTATGCAGTTATGAAAATTTATTTCTGGGGCTGAACAACAAGGCATTTTTTGAGGTTTTTCCTCAATTTATTTTAATTTTAGAGAATGTTTTTTTATATTTGGCGCATATATTGAGGTGTTGTCTCAATGTAAACTAAATTTTGATCAGATGTTACTTGAATTTTCTGTTGCCAATTTTCGTTCTTTTTATTCTAAAAGAACTTTTACCCTACAAGGGTCTACAAGTATTAGTGATATTCCGGAGAATATATCCAAAACTATGGGATATAATGTTCTTCGTACAGCCGCAATCTATGGAGCAAATTCTTCTGGGAAAACAAATTTTGTGCGTGCGTTGGCCTCTATGGGAAATATTATAACCGAATCTGCAAAATTAAATTATAATGAAGAACTAGATCCATATGATCCTTTTTTGTTAATGAAAAATACAGAAAAAGAGCCTACTTATTATGAAATTATTTTTATAGAAAACAACATTCGATATAGATATGGTTTTGAACATAATCTACAGCGGATTGTTGGAGAATGGCTCTTTATAAAAAAAGGAAGAAAAAAGGAAGAAGTACTATTTATTCGCAACGAAGAAGGCATTGGTATTTCGGAGAATGATTTTAAAGAAGGTATTGACTTAGAAGAAAAAACAAACGACAATAGATTATTCATATCAGTCGTAGCGCAATTAGGGGGAACTATATCAAAACTAATAGTTGAATGGTTTAGTACCAAATGTAACGCAATATCTGGAATTCACAGTAAGTCTTATATGGGATATTCTAAAGAGATGTTCCACACAAAATTGAACGGGCATAATGAAGCATTGAATTTCCTACAGAATTTGAAACTTGGGTTTGAATCTCTTTCCACAATAGAGAACGAATTTGATCCTTCAACTCTTCCAACTGAATTGTCTGAAAAACTCAAAAAAGAGTTGACAAAGCAATTGGCAAATAAAAAAGTGGTTGAATTGTTATCCATACATAAAAAATATGATAAGAATGGAGTGGTTATAGGAGAGATTCCGTTTGATGTTTATGAAAAAGAATCTGAAGGAACTCAGAAATTAATTGATTTATCAGGGCCAATATTTGACACATTGATTAATGGAGATACCCTTTTTATTGACGAATTGGATTGTCGTATGCATCCTATTATATCTGAGTTTATTGTAAAATTATTTAATGACAAGGAAACCAACCCCAATAATGCCCAATTAATTTTTACAACACATGACACTCATCTATTATCATCTAAAATATTTAGACGAGATCAGATATGGTTTGCCGAGAAAGACAGTATGCAGCAAACAGACCTTTATACATTGAATGACATAATTCTACCTAATGGACAAAAGCCTCGCAATGACAGCAATTATGAAAAAAACTATATTGCAGGCCGGTATGGAGCTATTCCCTTTTTAATGAATTATAATTTATAAGGGTATAAGGGCCATGGCAAGAAAGATAAAAATTGATAATGCTATCCTCAAGAGACGACAACACTCTGCTCCTAAAAGAAAAGTACGTGTTATTAATTGCAATATTTTAATTGTATGCGAGGGAGAGAAAACCGAGCCCAATTATTTTAGAGTTTTTAATAAGACTAGAAAGGGGACTATCGTTTATGAGTTGACAATCGACGGTGGTGGGATTAATACAATGCAGGTTGTGGATAAAGCTATTGAATTAAATTCCTCTTTTGATTACGATAGTGTATGGGCTGTTTTTGATAAAGATAGTTTCTCTCCGGATCAATTCAACGGCGCTATAATTAAAGCGCGACAGAATAATATCAATTGCGCATGGAGCAATGAGGCATTCGAATTATGGTATCTATTGCATTTTCATAATAGAGTCACTGCAATGAGCAGGGAGGAATATAAAAAAGCGATTTCGGATGCTGTCAATACGTCACCTAAAAATAAGAAAAAGAAGAAAGATTATGAATATGCTAAAAACGCCCCTAATAATTATGATATAATTAATCAATATGGGAATCAAAATGCTGCAATAAGATGGGCAAAAAGCCTGCACGACCAATTTGAAGACCAAAGGTTCCATACACATAATCCGTGTACACTTGTATATAAATTAGTACTGCAATTAATTGGAGAAGATGACGATCTTAATTCTAAGCTTATCTCAAAAATAGAAAGTTAAGAATGGTGTGGTTATGCTGCAATTTTAAAATGATCAGGATTAGGCACCCACTGCATAACTTAAATGTAACCCAACATATACCTCGAACAATATTCTTACTGTATAAACTTATATTCAGGACATCAACAGGCATGCTTTAGGATAATTACGTGATCTTGCAAGGATCATACGTTCTCGCGTAACCAAAAAACGACAAAAAACGCACTGCGGCAACTTAGTTACATAACCTGTGTGTGACCTACTGTAATTTCGAACTCTATAATTGGTATAGAAATGAAGGAGAATCAGCCACCTAAAGCCGCTGTAGCCCACATATAACACAGTTTCGGAGGTAAACCCCAGACGGATCACTGGATGATTCCAGCTGAATCACAAAAGATCCCAGCGGGATCACAGAAAAGAGTCCGAAACTCGGCGAAACGTCCTGAATCATTCGGGACGTTTTTTCATTTGCCCCACTCCGCAAAACTCCGGCCGTTCCGGCAAGATCTTGAATATTTGCGGAAATCCGCTATCTTTGCACGGCAACGACACTACACCACCGCAACACTCAAAAGCATCTTATGTATTCGGAAAACAATACCCGCCACTTCTTTCAGCTGCTGCGCAGCGGGCTGAAACCGGACTGCACTCCGGCTGTCACCGGGAAAATCTCAGCACGGCAATGGGACGACATCTTCCGCATGGCGGCCGATCAGGGCGTATGCGCGGTGATCGGAGACGGCATGGAGCGTCTGCCCGAAAAGCTACGGCCGCCGCGGGATATTCGGCTCCGCTGGGCCTTGACGGCCGAAAGGCAGGAGAAACGCTACCGCCGCCAGCAGGAAAAGACCGCGAAGATGGCGGCAGCCTTCGCCGAAAACGGCATCCGCATGCTCGTACTGAAGGGGCTGGGGCTGAGCAGGGACTACCCCGTTCCGGCGCATCGTGAGTGCGGCGACATCGACATCTACCTGTTCGGGGCCTCCGACGAAGGCGACCGCCTGCTGCTGCAAATGGGGGCGCAGCCCTATTTCGACGTTCCGAAACATTCGTCCCATACGTGGGACGGCATTCTGATCGAAAATCACCGGACCATTCTCAATGTCCGGCGCAACCGGAGCGAACGGGAACTGAACGCCCTGCTGACGGCAGTGCTGGAGCAGGAGGGCGTGTGCGAAATCGGCGAAAACATCGCCGTCCCGCCGGCAACCTTCAACGCGATATACCTGCTCCGCCATGCGGCCGTGCACTACCAGAAGGAGGGAATCGCGGTCCGGCATCTCTGCGACTGGGCCTGCTTTCTGGAGCGGCACGGCCATGAAATCGACCGGCAACTGTTCCACAAAGCGCTGGCCGACTACCGGCTGGACCGTTTCGAAGCGCTGATGACGGCCGCCGCCGTCCGGTATCTGGGCACCGAAGTTCCGGAGCCGGCCTGCGATGCAGGCATGCTGGAGCGTTTCATGCGGGAAATATACGCCATGCGCCCCATGCCGACCCGGACGCTGCCCAAGCTCTATTTCAAGCTGTTCAGCCCCATACACAACCGCTGGCGGCTGCGCCGCGTCCTGCGGACGTCCCCGTGGCGCTATTATTACGACACGATACGCGCCCAGTGGAACGAAAGGTTCACCCTGTTCCGATAATGCGCCGCAGGCCGCGCAGGGAAGTGCGGACGCAGCGCCGTACGGCCCGCCGCATCGGCACGGCAAGGGCGGCAGACCGGCGCCCGTCACCCGGCGGCGGCCGCGAATACGCCGAACAGGCCGCCGGGCCGGCGAAGAAGTCTTCTTTCGCCTAAAAATCAAAAAAATCGTCCGTTTATTGCCAATTAAAAATAAAAGATTAACTTTGCGTCCGAAAGGAAAACCGATATGCACCGTTTGGGGCGTGCCGGTACGACAAAGGACATAAAGAGGCGCGAATCCGGAATTTCCGGACCTTTTTGTGCCCTTTATTGTTTAGGCTGCAAACGGAATCGACCCGCCGCGGTGTTGCCGTATGGGGAAAATTGCTTATATTTGCACCGGACGAAAGGATGTGCAGGTCCTATGGGTAGGAATGCACGCGAGCGAATGTTTCAATAAACCGAATCAAAACGACTGACAACCGCACTTCGTCTGCGGAGGTGTCCCCAAGGTGTGCCCATGTGTGAAGAGCCGCAAACCGAACAGCAATGGTACGCAATACGTGTCACGTACAGCCGGGAAATGGCCGCAAAGAGCTATCTGGACAGTATCGGGATCGAGAGCTACGTACCCATGCACTTCGCTGAACGGACCTACGGCGGCAAAAGACGCAAGGTCTGGGAGCCGCTGATCCACAACCTGCTGTTCATCCGCACATCGGCCGACCGGCTGCGGGAGATAAAAGCGACCACCACCCTTCCGATCCGCTACATCATGGACCGCGAAAGCAAATCGCCGACGGTTATTCCGGAGCGGCAGATGCAGGACTTCATGGCCGTCGTCGCCACGCAGAACGAGCACGTCGAAATCGTCGCGCCGCAGGACGTGGATCTGGAAAAGGGAGATCCGGTACGCGTCACGGAGGGCATATTCGCCGGAATCGAAGGCCGCTACATCCGCCACAAGGGACACAGCAAGGTCGCCGTGGCGATCCGCAACGTCGCAACCGCCCTGACGGCCTATATTCCGCTGAAATACATCGCAAAGATAGATTAGCAATTCATTTTATATCCATACGTAATCCGACATACGTTCAATACGGAAATTAACGCCTCTAAATTTTCGATTTATGAAACAAGTCATGCAGGAATCCCTGCTGATCAAGCTTCCTGTAATTATCGGTGATCTATTTCTACTCAATCTTTCTTGGATATTCGCGCTGACGCTGTTTCCCCAGCCGGCATATGTCGCCCACTCGCTGGAGATATTCGCCTGTCTCAACATCTGTTTCATCCCCGGACTTTCGTGGTTCGGCGTGATCCTCTCTTCGCGGATCGTTCCCTACGAGGAGATCATACGCCGCGTGTTTTACGTCGTACTCTGCCACATCGGATTCTTTACACTGATACAGACCGTAGGGAGTTACGGCCTCCTGCCGCTCCGGCTGATCGGCGTCTTCTACATATCGCTCACCGTCGCGCTGATGCTGTGGCGCTACATCTGCCGCATGGCGGTCAAGATCACCCGCGGACACGGACGCAACTCGCGGCGGGTCATCATCGTCGGCAGCAAGGACAATGCGCTGGAGGTGTATCACGAAATGGTGGACAACACCAGCACCGGCTACCGCGTACTCGGTTTTTTCAGCAACCATGACGACAAGGCCCTGCCCGGCAACACCCCGTGTCTGGGCAGCGTAGACGAAGCCCTGCCGTGGCTGAAACGCCATCCGGTCAACGAGGTGTACTGCTGCCTCTCCACCGACCGCTATCTGGAGGAGATATTCCCGATCATGGACTACTGCGAAAACAATTTCGTGCGGTTCTACTATGTGCCCAACCTGCGCAACTACATGAAACGCGCGATGAACCTCGAACTGCTGGGCAACGTACCGATCCTCTATATCCGCGAAGAGCCGCTGCGGCAGGTTTCGAACCGTTTCGTCAAACGCGCGTTCGACGTCGCGGTATCCGGCGCCTTCCTCTGCACACTCTTCCCCGTCGTCTATCTCTTCGTGGCCTTGGGCATCAAGCTGACTTCGAAAGGCCCGGTATTCTTCATTCAGGAGCGCAGCGGCGAAAACGGCCGCACGTTCGGCTGCATCAAGTTCCGGTCGATGCGCGTAAACGACGAGGCCGACCGGGTGCAGGCGACGAAAAACGATCCGCGCAAGACCCGTTTCGGCAGCTTCCTGCGCAAATCGAGCATCGACGAGCTTCCCCAGTTCATCAACGTGCTGAAAGGCGACATGTCGATCGTCGGTCCCCGTCCCCACATGCTCCAGCACACCGAGCTTTACTCCAAGCTGGTCAATAAATACATGGTGCGCCACCTGATCAAGCCCGGCATCACGGGCTGGGCGCAGGTGACGGGATACCGCGGCGAGACCCACGAGTTGAGCCAGATGGAGGGCCGCGTGCGCCGCGACATCTGGTATCTCGAAAACTGGTCTCTGCTGCTGGATATACGCATCATGCTCCTGACGGTGTGGAATGCGCTGAAGCGGGATGAAAACGCATATTAATTCATTCGAACAATGAAAGGCATCATTTTGGCGGGCGGCAGCGGCAGTCGGCTGTATCCGATCACAAAGGGGGTCAGCAAGCAGCTGCTTCCGGTCTACGACAAGCCGATGGTCTACTACCCGCTCTCGGCGCTTCTTCTTGCGGGCATCCGCGAAATCCTCGTGATCTCGACTCCGGAGGACCTTCCGGGTTTCCGGCGTCTGCTGGGCGACGGCTCCGACTACGGCGTGCGTATCGACTATGCGGCACAGCCATCTCCGGACGGTCTTGCACAGGCATTCCTTATCGGCGAGGATTTCCTCGGCGACGACTCCGCGTGCCTCGTTCTTGGCGACAACATCTTCTACGGTTCCGGCTTCACGGGTCTTCTGCTCGTGATC
>OAUV01001491.1_pt1 | contig 12617 bp, 7 predicted proteins | sample 1516841 | NCBI WGS metagenome assembly OAUV01 (sample SAMEA2580044, study PRJEB22360) | human gut metagenome | biome: human gut; feature: human-associated habitat; material: faeces | place: Denmark | collected 2008/2010 | reverse complement strand
AGAAGATTTCGGCGATCGAACGGTCGCGGCTCGAACAGTCGGCCAGTTTGCCGGGGAGCCCGGCTCCCGAAAGCACGGTCTTGCGCTGCACCATCTCACGGGCGTGGCGTGCCGCATGGCGTGCCGTTGCGGCCAGGATGACTTTCGAAACGATGGCCTTGGCATCCTTGGGGTTCTCCTCCAGATAGTGCCCCAGGGCGGCGGACATCGCCTGGTCTACGGCAGCCGAGACCTCGTCGTTGCCCAGCTTGGTCTTGGTCTGGCCCTCGAACTGCGGTTCCTGCACCTTCACCGAAACCACGGCCGTGAGGCCCTCGCGGAAGTCGTCGCCGTTGATGTCGAACTTCAGCTTGGCGAGCATGCCCGAATCCTCGGCGTATTTCTTGAGCGTGCGGGTCAGCGCGCGGCGGAAGCCCGTCAGGTGCGTACCGCCCTCAATGGTGTTGATGTTATTAACATAGGAGTGCACGTTCTCCGAGAACGAGTCGTTGTACTGCATGGCCACCTCGACCGGGACACCGTTCCTTTCGGTGTCGAGGTAGATGATCTGGTCGATGATCGGCGTGCCGCGCGTGGCATCGAGGTACTGGACGAACTCCTTGAGGCCCTCTTCCGAATAGAAGTGGTCTTCGCGGGTCTTGCCTTCGTCGTCCTTGCGCTTGTCGTAGAGGTTCAGGCGGATGCCCTTGTTCAGGAATGCCAGTTCGCGCAGGCGGTTGGCCAGGATGTCGTATTTGTATTCCGTCGTGAGCGTGAAGATGCTCTCGTCGGGTTTGAACGTGATGGTGGTGCCGCGGTCGGAGCATTCGCCGATGACCTCGACCTGCGACGTGGGGGCGCCCTTGCTGTACGTCTGGCGGTATACCTTGCCGTCGCGGCTGCGGATCTCGGCGATCAGCAGTGTCGAAAGCGCGTTCACGCACGATACGCCCACGCCGTGCAGGCCGCCCGAAACCTTGTAGCTGCCTTTGTCGAACTTACCGCCCGCATGGAGCACCGTAAGCACGACTTCGAGTGCCGATTTGCCCTCCTTTTCGTGGTAGTCGGTCGGGATGCCGCGGCCGTTGTCGCGTACGGTGATGGAGTTGTCCTCGTTGATCGTCACGTCGATGTCGGTGCAATAGCCCGCCAGCGCCTCGTCGATCGAGTTGTCGACCACCTCGTAGACCAGATGGTGCAGACCCTTCTCACCTATGTCGCCGATATACATGGCGGGGCGCTTGCGCACCGCCTCAAGCCCTTCGAGAACCTGGATATTCGAAGCGGAATATTCTTCTTCTTGCTTTTTTACGTTTTCTAATTCGGTACTCATCTGTCGTCTTTAAAATATCGTACAAATATACGAAATATATCCCGAATAAACAATAGCCGCATGGCTTCCGCCAGACGATTTTTTGCATTTGCAGGACGTTTCGGAGGGCGTTGCGCCCGCATCGGGCAGGACGTGCCGCAACATCCCCCGGACGGGGCTGGGGCGTGCGGGATTCGCGGTCTGCTACCCGAGTTCCGCCTTGAGGTCGACCTCGCGGATATGGCCCTGCGCAAAGAGGATGGCGCGCGCAGGGTAGTTCTCGATCAGGGCGGTGTTGTGCGTGGACATGACCACGGCACAGCCGCGGCCGGCGATCTCCTGGAAAAGCTGCATGATGCCTTCGGCCGTCACGGGGTCGAGGTTGCCTGTCGGTTCGTCGGCCAGCAGCACCTGCGGGTTGTTCAGGATCGCGCGGGCGATGACCAGCCGCTGCTGCTCGCCCCCCGAGAGTTCGAACGGCATTTTGTAGCTTTTGGCCCCGAGGTCTACGAGCTTGAGCACCTGGTCGATCCGCTCCCGGATCTCGTCTTCGCGCTTCCATCCCGTGGCTTTCATCACGTAATAGAGGTTCATGAAGACGTTGCGGTCGGTGAGCAGCTGGTAGTCCTGGAATACGATGCCGATCCGGCGGCGGAGGTGGGGGATGTCGCGGCGCCTGAGCCTGCGCAGGTCATAGCCTGCCACCCGCCCTTCGCCGGTGAGCAGCTGCACCTCGGCGTACAGGGTTTTGAGCAGGGTGCTCTTGCCGCTGCCGACGCGCCCGATCAGGTAAACGAATTCGCCCGGAGCCACGCACAGGTTCACATCCGACAGCACCATCTCGCCCCGGCGCATCAACTTCTCGGCCGAGGTGCTGCCGAACGGGTTGTCCGCATGGTAGATGGCTGCGTTTTTCAGCCTTACGACATATTTTTCGCTCATAGGTTCTGGTCGCTGGAATTATTTTTCAAAGATAGTCAAAATATCCGTACGGGGATGCCGTCCGGGAGAAAAAAACGCCGTAAACCGCCCCGGGCCGACGGTTCCGATGCTTTCCGGCCGGAAGTATATAACAAAAAAGCCCTTTCGGCTGAATGAAAACAACCGTATAATTTGCATTTCCGCCCGAGGGTGATTAAATTTGCACAACGGGCCGTGACGCCTCGGCCTGACAGTAAGCAAAAAATCTTTGAATGAAAGAAAACGAGATCCTGCGGGAGATTATGCGGGATGCCAAAATCGGTTGGTGGCAAGCCGACCGTAACCGCCGCGTGTTCCATATTTCGGAAGGGCTCCGCGACCTGCTGGGAGTTTGCTCGTGCGAAGTGACCTACGAAGAGTTCGGGAAGATGATAACTCCGGCCTACCGGGAATACGCCCTCGCCTCGATCGGGGTGCGGGGCGGCGCCGAACGCCTCTATCCGCTGCAAGGGGCGGAGGGAGAGATATGGTGCTACTGGAAACTGTTGCGCGAAGAGGTCGCCGACGACGGGGGAATGCTGCTGACGGGCTATTTCCGGGTGGTCGACCCGCCGTCCGAAGTAGTGAATTCGCAGGAAAAGCAACGCATCAATGACCTGCTGTTCCGGCTGAACAGCATTTCGCAGACGCTGCTTTCGCTGCTCAAGGTCGACGACCTGGATGCCGTGGTGAACAAAATCCTGGCCGACGTGCTGACCATGTTCGATGGCGGCAGGGCCTATATCATCGAATCCGACCCCGAACACCGCTTATATAATTGCACCTACGAAGTCACGGCCGAGAACGTCACCGGGGAGCAGGAACTGGTAAGCGGCATTTCGATGGACGAGGTGCCCTGGTGGACGCAGCGCATCGCCAACGGCCAGCCCGTAATCATCTCTTCGCTCGACGAATTGCCCGACGAGGCTTTCCGCGAGCGCGAAGTGCTGGCCATGCAGGACATCAAGTCGCTGATCGCCGTGCCGCTCCTTTCGCGGGACAAGGTCTGGGGGTATGCCGGCATCGACATCGTGAACAGGCCCCGGATATGGACGGGTGAAGATTACCAGTGGTTTTCGTCGCTGATCAACATCATCAGCCTCTGCATCGAATTGCAGCGCTCCGAGCGCGAGGCGCAGTCCGAACGCAAATACCTCCAGAGCCTCTACCACCACATGCCCCTGGGGTATGCCCAGCTGCGGGTCATCCGGGACAGGCAGGGGAAACCCGTCGACCTGCTGGTGCTGGATACCAACTACACCGCCGACAAGATCATGGGTGCCAAGCGCGAAACCTATATCGGCAGGCGTATTTCCGAACTGGGGCTGGATATGGAGCAATATCTGGAAACCTTTGCGGAGGTGCTTCGCAGCAACGGCTTCATCGAGCGCGACTCCTTTTACGAGATCTCGAAACGCTGGATACACTCCATCCTCTATACGACCCGGCCCGACGAGGTGATCAGCCTCTTTTCCGACACGACCGAGATGCGCAGCGCCCACGAGGCGCTGTTCAACAGCGAAAAAATGCTGCGCAATATCTTCGACAACGTCCAGGTCGGGGTGGAACTTTACGACAAAGAGGGCCGTTTGGTCGACATCAACACCAAAGACCTCGACATCTTCGGCATCGAGGCGAAGGAGGATGTGCTGGGGGTCAATTTCTTCGAGAACCCGATCGTGCCCGGGGAGATCGCCCGCAACGTGCGCAACGGGCTGGAGCAGAGTTTCAGGCTCGATTACCCCTTCGACCGGCTGGGCGGCTATTATCCCTCCCGCAAAAAGGGCAGCGTGCAGATATATACGAAGGTGACCATGCTGTACGGCATGTCCGGCGAACTGGTCAATTTCCTGGTGCTCAATATCGACAATACCGAGATCAACGAAGCCCACAACCGGCTGGAGGAGTTCGAAAGCTCCTTCTCGCTGGTGAGCCGCTTCGGCAAGGTGGGGTATGCCCGCTTCGACCTGGTGACCCGCGACGGGTATGCCGTGCCGCAATGGTACCACAACCTGGGCGAGGAGAGCGACACCCCCATGACGCAGGTGATCGGCATCTACAACCACGTCAACCCCGAAGACCGCGAGGCTGTATTCCGGGAGATCGGGCGGGTCAAGGCCAACGAGTCGAACGGCTTCACGCTCGACCTGCGGGTCGGGCTCCGCGACGGCAAGAACGGGTGGACGCGCGTCAACGTGGTGCGCAACCCGCTGAATACCGACCCCTCGAAGATCGAGATGGTATGCGTCAATTTCGATGTCACGGAACTCAAGCAGACGGAGAAGAGCCTGATCGAAGCCAAGAACAAGGCCGAGGTCAGCGACCGCCTGAAATCGGCCTTCCTGGCCAATATGAGCCACGAGATACGTACGCCGCTCAATGCCATCGTGGGGTTCTCGAACCTGCTGGCCGAAACCGACGAAATCGGCGAGCGCCGCGAGTACATGCAGGTCGTCGAGGAAAACAACGACCTGCTGCTCAAATTGATATCCGACATCCTCGACCTTTCGAAGATCGAGGCCGGGACGTTCGAATTCAATTACGGCATGGTCGACGTCAACCGCATGTGCGAGGAGGCGGTGCGTTCGCTGCGCCTCAAGGTGCAGGACAGGCCCGTCGAATTGCTTTTCGGCGACCATGAGGAGCAATGCCGCATCGTCGGGGACAAGAACCGGCTGATGCAGGTCATCACCAATTTTATCAACAATGCGGTGAAATTCACCGAGCAAGGCTCCATCACACTGGGCTACCGCCGGGAGGCCGGGGACTTGCTGTTCTACGTCGAGGATACGGGAAAAGGCATCTCCGAAGAGCATCTGCGCACTGTTTTCGACCGTTTCGTCAAACTCAACAGCTTTGCGCAGGGCACCGGGCTGGGGCTTTCGATCTCGAAGAGCATCGTCGAGCAGATGGGCGGGCATATCGGCGTCGAGTCGGAGGAAGGCCGGGGCTCCCGCTTCTGGTTCACCATACCTGCCGTGGCATGCAATGCCGGGCCGGACGACGAACTGTCCGTTGTGGCTGAGGCTCCGCATCCCGTGTCCCGTCAGGACGGGAAACTCCCGTTGCTGCTCGTGGCCGAGGATACCGACAGCAATTTCCTGCTGGTGTCGCTGATGTTCCGCAAGGAGTTTGACATCGTGCGGGCCGTCAATGGCGAAGAGGCGGTGCGGATATGCCGGGAAATGAACCCTGCGGCCATCCTGATGGACATTAAGATGCCCGTGATGGACGGGTTCGAGGCTACGCGGCAGATCCGCAGGTTCGATCCCGCCGTGCCGATCGTCGCGGTCACGGCATTCGCCTACGACCGCGACCGGCAGAAAGCCCTCGCCGCCGGAGCCAACGAATACGTCGCCAAGCCGCTGAGCGGGGAGCATATCCGCCGCGTATTGGGGACATTGCTGGCGGGGGTGTAACCGCGCCGCGCGTTACGGGCTTCGCCGGCCGGGAAGTATCCGCCGTTTTCGGGGAGTTCGCCCGCCGGGAAACAATGGCGCGGCATAGCTCTCCCCGCAGGGAAACTTCTGCGGGCGGGATTGCCCAGTGCCTCACCCGCAGCCGCCTGCCGATGGGGCGTACCTCGTTGCCGCACCCCTTCCGGGAGACGTCGCGGTGATTTTCGACGGCTGTATCCGATAGGGTAATATCCTGTTGCAGCACTCCTCACGGTAATCATTCTGGTGCCCCTCGACGGTCGTGCCGATATGGTAAGGTTCCCGCTGCTGCCCGCCCTTCGGGTGATCGTTGCGGCTCTCCGACGGCTGCAGCCGGCATGGCCGCGTCCGTTCCTGCCCTGTTTCCGGAAAATCTGCACCTTCCCGACGCTATTTCCTGCCGGAGGGTCGATATTTGGAAAAAAAGTATTATTTTTGCACTGTTTCCATGAGGCTTTGCCCCGCGAAATTCTGGGGGTGCCCGGTTTTGACAGCAGGCAGAGTTTGATTGTAAGCACGCCGAGCGCTGTGTGGCGGCTCGTAAATCCCGACGCTCAAGATTCAAATGGCAATAATAGCTATGCACTCGCTGCATAATTTTCAAGGAAAATTAGCTTAATCGCCGGGCCCAAGGCGGCTTGGCGACGAGTATCCCGGAGAGTGGTTCCGCCCTTTAACCGCTTTCCATATGGGGTATCATCGATTCAGGGATAGTGCATCGGAGCGTCCCGGCCGGTGTGCGAAATTCAGGGACTGGGACTCGGGTTCGGTTGCCGCCTGCCAGGCCCGGGTAGAAGGATCAAACGGCGGCTAAGCGTGTAGAAAGCTTTCGGGTTCCCTGTTTGGACGCGGGTTCGACTCCCGCCACCTCCACGAATGTAAAACGCATCTGGTTTATTATTAACCAGATGCGTTTTCTTGTTGTATTATATCCTTTATTGCTTGCAGAACGGATGTCGGCGCAGCGGCCCTTCGCAATTCGTGGCGGACACTTTTATGCGACTCAAAACGTGGTTTCGGTCGTATGCCCTGCGGCCTTGTGGTGGCGATGGCCGGAATCCGGTCTGGCAGGCGTTCGTCGCCAAGAGCCGTCAGGGAATCCGGAAGAGCTTGCCTTCGGCGAAGGTAACCCACAGCGACCCGTCGGGTGCCTGCCGGAAATCGTTTCCTGCCGAATTGCAGCATTTCACACTCCACAGCAGCGTGCCGTCTTCGCGCACGGCGGCAACCTGCCCGAGCCTCCCGGCGACATAGACCACACCGTCGCGCACACAGGCCGGGCAGGAGTTGTATTCGTATCCCCATCCCAGATCGGTGCACCATGTTTCGCGGTAGGCGTCCGCCGAGGTGTCCACGGCCGCCAGCTCGCCGTCCATCGTCTTGTAATAGAATTGCCGTCCGTCGCCGCCGAGGCCCGTCGTTTCGCGCGCTTTGCGGCTGTTGTCGCGCCATAGCTGCCGTCCGGTAGCCAGGTCTATGTCGTCGGGCGCTACGATGAAGCCCTGGCCGCCGGCGATGCGGGGCACGACATGCCCCGGGGAGAGGAACACGCCGGGGCGGCCGTTGTTCCATTTCCAGAGGCATCTGCCCGTCGCGGCGTCGAGGCAATAAAGGTGCCTGTCCCACGCCCCGAATACCAGTTTTCCGTCCGCGAGCGTCGGGCGCCCCTGCGCCTGTCCCTGTCCGTAGTCGTAACGCCAGAGCAGTTTGCCGCTGCGCAGGTCTATTCGGCCGACGGAGCCGGCGCCCAGCCCGATGTAGAGCGAGCTGCGGTAGACGAGCCCGTCGCCGACGACGGCCGTGGCGGTCGGCAGATGCCACCTTCGGCGGCCTGTCCGGGCGTCGAAAGCCCATATCCCGCCCGAGGCGGCGCCGACGATCACGAGCCCGTCCGTGCAGAGCGGGGTGGTGTAGAGCGCGTCGGGAAACCTGTGCCGCCACACTTCGCGCCCCCGGCGTGTGTCGTACGCCCGCAATACGCCCTGTGAATTGCCGTAGTAAAGCATGTCGCCGCAGCATCCCGCACCCGTCAGTACCATGGCGCTGTCCTGCAGGACGTATTCCATGCGGCCTTCGTAGTCGGGTGCGGCGGGCGGCGGGTCGCAGGGCAGGGCGAGTATCTGCGGATCCCCCTCCAGGCATACCGTATGGCGGGTGCGTGCGGCATGTCCGAGCGGCTTTTCGCGGATGCGTACCGAGTCGGCGAAGAAATCGAGCAGGGTATATCCCGGCGCCTCGCCCGGCCTGCCGGCCAGTGCCCGGCCGGGTATGCCCGCGATGCCGTCGAAATTGCGCAGGTCGAGCCGGTGGTAGTGCCCGTAGAGCGAGGCGGTGATGCCCAGCCGTTTGAGCGTTGCGACCACCTCCTGCCTGTTGGTGAGGTCTTTGTTGAGCGGGTAGTGGCAGAGGCTTACGATACGTTCGCCGGGACGGGCCCCGGCGGCCTGCGCTCCGAGCCATGCGAGGTCTTCGGTGCGCACGACGCCGTCGGCCATTTTCATGTAGGGCCCGCAGTTGTAGCCCAGGAAAAGGTAGCCTCCCGCACAGTGCGCAACGCGCCCGTCATGGCCGAATATGCGGCGGAACGTCGTGCATCCGCTCTCCGACCAGGTCGTTTCGTGGTTGCCCATGACGGTGAACCACGGTTTTTCGAGCTGCGACATCAGCCCGTACACGTGCTCCAGTTCCTCGTCGCTGCCCGTGTTGGTGAGATCCCCGCCGAAGATGACCAGTTCGGCATCCGACGCGTTGGCTTCGGCTATGGCCACGCGGAAGAGCGAGTCCTGTGCATTGCCCGGCGTGACATGTATGTCGGTGAAAAAGACGACGTGCAGCGTATCGGCCGGGGTGGGGCGTGTTTGCGCCGCGGCGGTTCGGGTGTCCCGCTGCGCTGCATGATCCGCCGTAGCGGAGGCTCCCGCCGCAGGCGCATGCACGGGGACGAGTGCCGACAGGCACCACGCCATGCCGAGGCTCAGCCGGAGGATCTGTTTTTTCATGGCCGTCGAGGTAAGTTTTAATGCGGTAAGGTACGAAATTCAGGGCAAAAAACATATCTTTGTGCCACTGAAAAATACAGACATATGGCTAAAAAGATCATGCTGCTCGGTTCGGGCGAACTGGGCAAGGAGTTCGTAATCGCGGCGCAGCGGCTGGGACAGACCGTCGTGGCGTGCGATTCCTATGCAGGCGCCCCTGCCATGCAGGTGGCCGACGCCTGCGAGGTGTTCCCGATGCTCGACGGCGATGCGCTCGCCGCCGCCGTGGCCCGGCACCGCCCCGACGTCATCGTCCCCGAGATCGAGGCGATCCGCACCGAACGCCTCTACGACTTCGAACGCGAGGGCATCCAGGTCGTGCCGAGTGCCCGCGCCGTCAATTTCACGATGAACCGCAAGGCCATCCGCGACCTTGCCGCCCGGGAGCTGGGGCTGAAGACCGCCCGTTATTTCTACGCCACGTCGCTCGCCGAACTGGAGGAGGCTGCCGCCGGGATGGGGTTCCCGTGCGTGGTCAAGCCGCTGATGTCCTCCTCGGGCAAGGGACAGTCGCTCGTCAGGAATGCCGGCGAACTGGAGAGGGCCTGGCACTACGGCTGCGAAGGGTCGCGCGGCGATATCCGCGAGCTGATCATCGAGGAATTCATCCGCTTCGACAGCGAAATCACGCTGCTGACCGTCACGCAGAAGGATGGCCCGACGCTCTTTTGCCCGCCGATCGGCCATGTGCAGAAGGGCGGCGACTACCGCGAGAGTTTCCAGTCGCCCTACGTGGCTCCGGAACACCTTGCCCAGGCGCAGCGCATGGCGGCCCCCCGCACCCAAACCCCCACCGGTCGATCCCGCCGTCACCGAAGCCCTGACCGGTGCCGGGCTGTGGGGCGTGGAATTCTTCCTGAGCCACGAAAACGGGGTCTATTTCTCCGAACTTTCGCCGCGCCCGCACGATACGGGCATGGTGACGCTGGCCGGGACGCAGAACCTCAATGAGTTCGAACTGCACCTGCGCGCCGTGCTGGGGCTGCCGATCCCCGCGGTGACTTTCGAACGCCTGGGCGCCACGGCCGTGGTGCTCTCGCCCCTGGCAAGCCCCGTGGCGCCGCGTTACGAGGGGATCGACCGGGCGCTGGCCTCCGATCCCCGTACCGACGTGCGGATCTTCGGCAAACCTTCGGCGCGCGTCAACCGCCGTATGGGCATCGTCGTGGGCTATGCGCCGCTGGGCGACGACCTCGATGTCCTGCGCGGACGGGTGAAGGCCGCGGCCGCCGAAATCAAAGTCCTCGAACCTTAAAAACCTGTTTCGATATGGCACAATATGCAATTATTTCGACCGAGAAAGGCGACATGAAGGCCGAGCTCTATACGGAGGAGACCCCCGGTACGGTGGCGAACTTCGTCGAGCTGGCCAACCACAATTTCTACGACGGGCTGACCTTCCACCGGGTAATCCCGGGCTTCGTCATCCAGGGCGGCTGCCCGCGGGGCGACGGCACGGGCGGCCCCGGGTACAAGATCAAATGCGAGACCTCGGCGCCGCGCCAGTACCACGACCGGGGCGTGCTCTCGATGGCCCATGCCGGAAAGGACACGGGCGGCTCGCAATTTTTTATCTGCTGCGCCCGCGAGTCGACGCAGCACCTCGACGGCCGCCACACCTGCTTCGGCCGGGTGGTCGAGGGGCTGGACGTCATCGACGACATCCGTCCCGGCGACCTGATCCTCTCGATCCGCATCGTGGAGGAGTAGGCATACCGCCCGCGTGTACATGAACAAAGCCCTCCCTGTGCGGAGGGCTTTGTCCTTGCCCCCCCCCTTATATTTTTTTCACCATTTCGAACTGCCGCCCCATCACGGCGATGTTCGCCGCCTCCAGGAACGCCGTTAACGATTCGCAGCCGGCCTCGGTGTTTATGGCCTTGACCGAATCCGCCTTGTTGAGCCGGAGCGCTTCCCGCAGCAGCGAGGTGGCGATCCCCCGCCGCCTGTACCGCTTGTCGACAGCGATCAGGGCAATGTCGCCCGAGGCGGGTTCGAAGATGCAGTATCCCACTTGTGTCCCCTCTGCGCGGGCGCTCAGCCCGGCGAAGTCCCCCGCAGCCCGCCTTATGGCCTCGGGGCTGTTCTGCCAGGAGGGCATGAAATCCCAGAACTGCGGGTCGGGGGCGAACCGTCCCACATCGACGGGCGTTACCGTACAGGCAATGTCCGGGATTTTCGGGCCGAGGTGCACCTGCGCGTCCTGTTGTATGGAATAATTGAATTCACGCGCCGTTTCGAACCCGAGTTTCCGGTAGACCGATACCGCCTTTGTGTTGTGTTGCAGGACTTCCAGCAGGTATTGCCGGATTCCGGCCTCCCGCAAATAGGGAATGGAGTGTTCGAAGACCTTTGCGGCGAGCCCCTGCCCGCGATAGGCTTCGAGGGTTCCCGTGCCGGTGTCGTAGGCTGTCGGCAGGCCGTTGAAATTCCCTGTCCCGTTCAGGGTGAACGCGGCGATCCGCTCCCCGTCGAACGCGGCGAACGACAGGCGGGGATCGAAACCGCGCCTTCGCAGCATGCGCCGGAGCTGCGTTTCGTCCAGTTGGACTTCGTAATCGGCGAATGCCTGGCCGAATGCCTCGAACAGCGTGCCGAAACATGTATTTTCCAGTGATTTTATCTCCATATGCGTCTGTTTCGGGTTTCGGGGGACAGGGCTCCGTCCCCTCTTTTCAAGAGTCGTCGGTTGCAGCTTCTTCCCGCTGCGGGATCGCGCTTTACGCCGGGGGCCCCTCTTCGCCGGAAAGCTGCCTGAAAAAAACTCCCCTCGGGAACCGATGTCCGCGAGGGGAGCGCCTTATTCCGTATTGCCCGGGAGTTATTTCCCGAACTTGGCGATGATATTGTCCGTAGCTTTTTTCAGCAATTCCTCGGGGCAGCAGAGGGTGATGCGGATGTAACGGTTGCCCTCCGAGCCGAAGATGCCGCCCGGGGTCAGGAACACGTCGCATTTGTCCATCACCTCGTCCGAGAACGCAAAGCTGTCGCCCTCATACGACTCGGGCAGCTCGGCCCATACGAACAGGCCGGCCTGGTGCTCGCGGTATTTGCATCCCAGCGCGTCGAGCAGCGCATAGGCCTGCTTCTCGCGGCCGTAATAGATGTCGTTCAGCTCCTTGAACCACTCTTCGCCCAAAGCCAGCGCCGTGTCGGCCGCCGCCTGGATCGGGTAGAACATGCCCGAGTCCATGTTCGACTTGAACGTCAGGATCGAGTCGATCCACTCCTTCTTGCCCACGACGACGCCCACGCGCCAGCCGGCCATCGAGTGGCCTTTCGACAGCGAGTTCATCTCCAGTGCGACGTCGCGTGCGCCCTCGGCCTCCATGATCGAGATCGGGGCGGCGGCATTGCGGATGAAACTGTACGGGTTGTCGTGCACGATCAGGATGTTGTGCCGGGCGCCGAAATCCACGATTTTCTGGAACAGCTCCATCGTCGGGGTCTGGCCCGTCGGCATGTTGGGGTAGTTGACCAGCATCATCTTCACGCCGTCCAACCCGGCCTTCTCGATCGCCTCGAAGTCGGGGTAGAAGCCGGTCTGCTTGTTCAGCGCATAGGGAACCATCTCGCCGCCCGAGAGGCGCACGGCAGCCGAGTAGGTGGGGTAGCCGGGATTGGGCACGAGCACCTTGTCGCCCTTATTGAGGAACGTCATGCATATGTGCATGATGCCCTCCTTCGAGCCGATCAGGGGCAGTACTTCGTTGTTGTAGTCCAGTTCCGTGCGGTACCATTTCTTATACCAGTCCGCAAAAGCCTTGCGCAGGATGGGTTCTCCCTTGTAAGACATGTATTTGTGTACGTCGGGGCGCTGTGCCTCCTTTGCAAGGCGGTCGATGACCGACTGGTGCGGGGGCAGGTCGGGGCTGCCCATAGCGAGTTTCA
>OAUV01001481.1_pt1 | contig 12697 bp, 7 predicted proteins | sample 1516841 | NCBI WGS metagenome assembly OAUV01 (sample SAMEA2580044, study PRJEB22360) | human gut metagenome | biome: human gut; feature: human-associated habitat; material: faeces | place: Denmark | collected 2008/2010 | reverse complement strand
GCCGTAAAATGCGCGGAGGCGGGCCCCCCGGGCCAGGCGCCTGCCGTTCGGAGAAGAGGTCCGCCGTGGAGAGTTCGTACCCTCCGGCCAGCGAATAGGTATGGCACTCCGTGGCGTACATGCCGTGCGCCCCTCCCGTGTAGCTCCACCGGCTGATGATGTAGGTGACGAGCGAGTCCGTGACGGCTGCTTCGGCTTCGGCCGAGATTTCGTAAGGCTCCGTCATCTGCGGGGCGCTCTGCGGAAATGCAAGCTCCGCGGCGATCTGGCGGAGGGCGGAATCGGCCGCCTGACGCGCCGTGCCGCCGAACTCTTCCAGTTCGAAGAAATAGCCTGCGTTGGCGGCTTCGATGGAGCGCAGGGCGGGGGATTTCTCTGCGTTGGCGATCGTGGCGAAGCGGTATTCGATCTTGCATCCGTTTGCGGGCGTGCCGATGAGGGTGTCGATTGTCAGCATGCCGAATTGGGGAACGACGGGCTTCCGCGTGCAGGCTGCCGTCGCTGCAGCCATGCCTGCGATCAGTATGGCGGTTTTGATGTATTTCATGGTCTGGACATGTTTTGTATTTATCGTAAAGATACGGAAAATGCGGCTATATGCGGGGTTTTCCAAAAAAAAATCGTAGAATTTGCAGGAAAATTTTGTAGTTTTAAAAGAAGGCGTTATCTTTGCACCACAAAACTCACACGGTGGATTCATCTAAGGGTTAGGATACGTGCCTCTCACGCACGACATAGGGGTTCGAATCCCCTATCCACTACTAAGCGATCGGTTTCCGGTCGCTTTTTTTGTGCGCAGCTCCGCGTTGGGGCGGAGTCATTCGCCGGAATTCCGCGCGGTTTCAGCTTCCGGATAGTTTCGCGTGCCGGTTTTTCCCCGCTTTCAACGGTTCTCGGATGGCGTGTGCTTCCAGATGGCGTGTGTTTCCAACTTCCCGCGGTCGCCATGTGCCGGATGTTTTCAAATGCAGCGGCCGTCCCAAAAAGGACGGCCGCTGCGGCATTGAAGTTAAAGGTTATTTGATTGGTTGGTGGGTTTACTTTTCCGATTTGCTCTTGAATTTGTCTAACTGACGCTTGAGGGCGTCGATCGCTTCGTCCACCGACTCCTCGAAGGCTTTGGACTGGTGGCAGGCCACGAGGTCCTCGCCCGGCATATGGAGCGTGATCGTTGCGATCTTGTTTCCTTTTTCATGGTCTTTATCGAGTTTCAGAATGACCTCGGCACCGGTCGAACGCTCTGCGAAGCGGTCGAGCTTTTCCATTTTGTGCTCTACGAATTCGATCAGCCGTTTGTCTGCGTCGAATTTCACGGATTGAATCTGTACGTTCATAGCCTTGCAGTTTATAAAAGTTAATCACTTCCCTCCCTTTTCGCGGGGATGGGCTTTTGCGTATATTTCCCGAAGCCGGGCGATGCTGTTGTGCGTGTAGACCTGCGTGGCCTGCAGCGAGGCGTGGCCCAAAAGCTCCTGAATCTCGCGCATGTCGGCTCCGCCGTTCAGCAGGTGCGTGGCGAACGTATGCCGCAATACGTGCGGGCTTTTCTTGCCCTGTACGCCCGCGCGGGTGAGTTCCTCCTGCACCGTGCGGTAGACGACGCTCCGGGATATGCGCTTCCCTTTATGTGTTAAAAATAGTGCTTTTTCCGAAGAAATGCAAATATTTTGCCTCTCTATTAGGCCGAGGTAGTGCAAAATCTTTTCGCGCAGGAATTCGAGAATCGGGACCATGCGCTGTTTGTCTCCCTTGCCCCGGACCCGCAACGAGGTGTAGTCGGCCGAAAAGTCGCTGCGGTCGATGCCGACCAGCTCGGCCAGACGCAGTCCGCAGGCGTAAAACATCAGGATGATGAGCGAGTTGCGCTCGGTCTGGAAATCTTCGCTGTCCGGTCCGCACTCGCTGACGATGGTCGTCATGCGGCTTTCGGGAACGAATGCCGGCAGGCGGCGTGAGGTTTTGAGCGTCGAAATCATGCGGAAAATATCCTTTTCGACGGCTCCCGTGCGGTGCAGCCAGCGGAAAAAGGCCCGGAGCGAAGCCACTTCGCGGTTCATCGACCCGGCGCTGAGCTTTCCCTCCTCCGTGCGGAAAATGATCCATTCGCGGATCTGTTCTGTCGTGACCGACCGCGGGTCGAACCGCGACTCGTCGCAGTCCAGCCACGCGAGAAACTGCTCCACGTCGTGCTTGTAGTTGCGCACCGTGAGCGGCGAGTAGCGCCGCTCGGCGGAGAGATATCGGATGAATTCCGTCAGCATGCAGCAAAGATACGGTTTTTTCGTATTTTTGCGTATTCATAAATAGTATGCCATGAAACGAATCTTCATTTTAGCCTTTCTGTTGGCGTGGCTGACGGCGCAGTTTGCCGCCGCCGCTGCGGTCGATACGCTTGCGGTGCGCAGCGCTTCCATGGACCGCGACATTCCCGTGATCGTGATCCTGCCCGACGGCGCTTCGCCTGCGAATCCCTGCCCGACGGTCTACCTGCTCCACGGTTACGGCGGCAATCAGACGACGTGGCTCCGGATCAAACCGTCGCTGCCCGCCATCGCCGACCGCGAAGGAATCGCCTTCGTCTGGCCCGACGGCGCGACGAGCTGGTACCTCGACAGCAAGGTGCGGGCGAAGAGCCTTTACGAGACTTTCATGACGCGGGAACTGCTTCCGGCCGTCGAGGAGCGTTATCCCGTTTCGCGCGACCGCAGCGGTCGCGCGATCACGGGGCTCAGCATGGGCGGCTTCGGCGCCGTGTCACTGGCGATCAGGCATAAGGAGCTGTTCGGGGCCGTCGGCAGCACGAGCGGCGGGCTGGGAATTCGCCCGTTCCCCGAAAACTGGGAGATTCCGCAGCTGCTGGGCACGCAGGCCGAGCATCCCGAAGCTTGGGAGGCGGCTACGCCGATCAACCTGATCCCGCGTATCGCCGACGGCGATCTGGCGATCGTTATCGACTGCGGTTACGACGATTTCTTCTTCGGGGTGAACAACGACTTCCATGCCGAGCTGCTGCGCCGCGGCATCATGCACGACTTCTATGTGCGTCCCGGCCGTCACAACAACGAGTATTGGGGCAATTCGATCGACTACCAGATCGTATTTTTCCGCAACTTCTTCTTTCGGGACAAATAGTTGGGCCGATGAAAGAGAGCTGGAAACCCGGAACGCTCATCTATCCGCTGCCGGCGGTGCTGGTGAGCTGCGGCGCGACGCCGGACGAGTATAACCTGCTGACCGTGGCGTGGACGGGGACGGTCTGCACCGATCCGCCGATGTGCTACGTCTCGGTGCGGCCCGAACGCCACTCCTACGGGATTATCCGCCGCACCGGCGAGTTCGTCATCAACCTCACGACCCGCGGTCTGGCCCGTGCCGCGGACTGGTGCGGCGTACGTTCGGGCCGCGATTACGACAAATTCCGCGAAATGGGCCTTACGCCCGGCAAGGCGCTCAAGGTCGCCGCGCCGATCGTCGAAGAGTCTCCCGTGAGCATCGAGTGCCGCGTGCGGCAGGTGCTTGAGCTGGGTACGCACGACATGTTTTTGGCCGAGGTGGTCGCCGTGCAGGTCGATGCCGATTATATCGACCCTGCCACGGGCCGTTTCTGCCTCGAACGGGCCTGCCCGATCGTCTACTCCCACGGCGAATATTTCGCACTGGGCGAAGCGCTCGGCCATTTCGGCTGGTCGGTGCGGAAAAAGCCGCGGCCGAAAACGCCGAAATCCGAGACCGGAACAAAGCCCGTGACCGGAAAGAAATCCGCACCCGGAACAAAGCCCGTGGCCGGAACGAAATCTCTGACCGGAACGAAAACCGCATCCGGTGTAGAATCTGAGGACCGGACTTCCTCCGCATTATCTTCCGCAACGCCCTCTGCCTCATTGTCATCCTCCGCATCCGCAATGACTCCGGCATCCGCCTTGTCTTCCTCCGCATTATCTTCCGCAACGCCCCCTGCCTCTCCGTCATCCTCCGCATCCGCAATGCCTTCGGCATCCGCCTTGTCATCCTCCGCATCCTCCGCCGCATCGTCAGCCGGCCCCAACTCAAACTCCACCCCAAGCCGTAACCCGAACCGCGATCCGAACCGCAGGCCGGGACGCAACCCGGATCGCAGGCAGGGGCGAAAGTCGGGACCCGAAAAACCGCGCCGCCGATGAAGGCGATGTTGAAGGAGGGCGCCGGGCTTTCGAACGGTTTGTTATGCACGCTGGCCGTCATCGCCGGCGTGTCGGTCGCCAATCTGTACTACAATCAGCCGCTGCTCGATATGCTCCGGCAGGATCTGGGCACCACTACGCTCGCCGCCAACCATGTCGCCCTCTTTTCGCAGTTGGGTTATGCGCTGGGGCTGCTGTTCATCATACCCCTCGCCGATCTTTTCAGCCGCAGGCGCATCGTACTGGTCAACTTCCTGCTGCTGGCCGTTTCGCTGCTGGCGATCGCCACGGCTTCCGATATCCGTGTGATTCACGGGTTTTCGCTGGTGACGGGCGTCTGCTCGGTCATTCCGCAAATCTTCATTCCGCTGGCGGCGCAGTATTCGCGCCCGGAATATAAAAACCGCAATGTCGGGATCGTCCTTTCGGGCCTGCTGACCGGAATCCTCGCTTCGCGCGTGGTCAGCGGCGTTGTCGGCGAGCTTTTCGGCTGGCGCGAAATGTATTTCGCCGCCGCCGGACTCATGGTCGTTTCGGCGGCCGTCGTGCTGTATGTACTGCCCGATGCGCGCCCCAACTTCCGGGGAACCTATGCCGCCCTGATGAAGTCGCTCCTTACGATCGTCCGGTGCTATCCGACGCTGCGTATCTATTCCGTGCGCGCCGCGCTGGCTTTCGGCTCCTTTTTGTGTTTCTGGGCGTCGCTCGCCTTCAAGATGGCGCAGGCGCCGTTTTATGCCGGCAGCAACGTCGTCGGCATGCTCGGACTCTGCGGAATCGCGGGCGCTCTGACGGCGACCTTCGCCGGGAAGTACATCCGGCGCGTCGGCGTGCGCAGGTTCAACTATATCGGCGTCGGCCTGCAGATCCTCGCATGGCTGCTGTTCTTCTTCGGTGCGGATTCCTATGCGGCGCTCGTCGCCGGAATCGTCGTCGTCGATATCGGCATGCAGTGCATCCAGCTCAGCAATCAGGCCACTCTGTTCGAACTCGATCCCTCGGCTTCGAACCGGATCAACACGATCTTTATGAGCACCTACTTCGCGGGAGGTTCGCTCGGCACGCTGCTGTCGGGAGCCGCATGGTCGCTTTACGGCTGGACGGGAGTCGTCGCGGCGGGAATCCTGCTTTCGTCCGCCTCGCTGCTCGTCACGCTCTGTACGAAAAAATAGCGGTCCGTTCCGTCTGCGCGCGATGTCTGCCTGCGGCGGTCTTTCCCGGAAACAGCGTGTCCTTTGAAGATACGGCAATCCCCGCAACCCATGCAGGTTGCGGGGATTTGTCTGAAGGCCGGGGATGCTTCCTTTTGCCGCTTCCCGTCTGTCCGGCGGAAAGCTTTGCCGGTCGAGACCTGCCGGCAGGCTCCGGCCTATTCGACCACCTCGATCCATTCGCCCTTTTTGAGCGCGCGGACCGAGTTGTCGTACATGGCTTCGCAGTAGATCGACGGCAGGTAGTAGCGGCCCTTGTATGTCGCCGTCAGCTTGACCGGTATCTCCTTGCTTTCGCCCCGTTTCAGGTCGAAGTAGCTCAGCACCCGGTCGTCGCGGATGTCCTGATAGGTGACCGACGTGAGGTCCCGCTCCGAAGTTATCTCCCAGCCCGCCGGAACGATATGTGTCAGCGCCAGATTGGTGTATTTCTCATAGCCGCTGATGTTCGAGACGGTCACCACGGCGTAGAAATCCGTCGAAGCGCGGATCGACTTGGGGTCTACGGCCTTGCCGTCCATGTCCGTATACCGGACGGCGATGCGGATGTTGTCGGCCGCCTCCGTCTCTTCGCCCTTGGCGGGGTTGTAACGTTGGCTGACGACGGCGTACAGACTCTCCTTGCCGTTGTTCGTCACCCCGGTCTCTTCGGTCAGCGGCATGCTGACGAAGGATTTGTCGGTTCGGATGCTCTCTTTGCCCGCCTTGGCGTCGATGCCGGTCTGGCCCGACACGATGAAGTTGGAGAGGGTGCTGAGCATCCACGCCGTAGACTGCGTGCTCAGCCACTTCTCCTTCTTGAGGATGTCGGACATCTTCAGGGCCGTGCGGAACGCCTCTTCCCGCTTGCCGAGCAGCGTCTGCGTCATGAGCACCACGGCCATCTGGCGTTCGCTGCTGTTGTAGGTGTCGTCGTACGGATCGACCTTGCCGGTCTGGCCGCTTCCGCCCTGCGCGGTCAGTTCTTCGGCTACCTTCCGGTTGCCGTCCAGCGCATAGGCTGCCGCCAGCATCCATTTGACGTCGTTCTTCAGGTCGGCGGCTTTCTCCCTCAGCCGGTTCATGGCGCCCCGGTCGGCCATGTTGTTGAGCGCCAGAACGTATTGGGCGTAAGCCTGCGTCAGGAAGCTGTCCGCTTCGTTGCCGCGCAGGTATTTGAGCGCGCGGTCGAGCATCGGGCGGTCGATGGCGTAGCCGTATTTCGCGGCTTCGGTCAGGAAGTGGGCCGCATAGGCCGTTCCCCACTCGGAGCTGTTCGAACCTCCGCTCCAGTAGGCGAACGATCCGTTGTAGAGCTGGTAACCGCCCAGACGCGACAATACGCTCTTGACGTTGCGGTCGATGTCCTGAAGCGTCCGGACGTCGCACTCCATGACGGCGGGCAGGTAGAGCTGCGGGAATGCGCCGGAGGTGATCTGCTCGATGCAGCCGTGGGGGTACCTCACCAGATATTCCATGCGGCGCGTGAGGTCTGCGGACGGGATCGACGAGAGTTCGAGCTTCGCGTTTCCGGTATCCTTCAGAGGCCTGAGGGCGATCGTTTTGCCCGGCTCCAGCATGTAATCCTCCGACGTCGTTACGTAGGGGTTGGGTTCGCGTACGTCCAGCTCGATCTCCGAAACGGAGCTGTCGCCGGAGGAGGTCGCCGTGACCCGAACCTTTCCGACGCCCGTCTCCTTGTTGACTTTCAGCCGGAACGTTACGACCTCCTCGCCGCTTTGGCTGAGGGCGATCGTCTTGCTGCGCGGGCCGACGGCCGAGAAGAGTTCGTTCGCGGAGACTTTCAGGTCGATCTTGCCGACTCCCTTTTCGAGGGCGAAAACCGTCACCGGCAGCTCCACCTCTTCGTCCGTGGAGACCACGCGCGGCAGGGTGGCCTGCACCAGCAGCGGTTTTTTCACTTCGGCGACCTTCTCCGCGGCGCCGGAAGCCCGTCCGTTCGAAGCCACGACCATCACGCGCACCGACCCGAAATAGGGCGGCAGCGCGATTTTGTGGGTGTTGGTTTTGCCTGCGCCCAGCTTCTGCGCTTCGAGGAACCGCACGACGGGTTTGAACCGCTGCGCCTTCAGTGCGCCGGTGTTCTGCTGCTCCTCCGCGTCGCCGCCGATGGCGAACAACTGTTCGATCCTGCCGCCGTAGGCGCCGATCACGTGGTCGAACATGTCCCACGTCCGTACGCCCAACGCCTCCGTGGCGTTGAAATGGAGGTAGGGGTTCGGCGTCTTGAAGCGCGTCAGCCCCAGCAGGCCCTCGTCCACCAGCGCCAGCACGTAACTCATCTTCTTGCCGTTCTTTTCCCGGACCTTTATCGTGATCTCCGACTCCGGTCTGACCGTTTCGGGCATGTCGATCACCGGATCGAGCTTCGTGGCGGCGTCTTCGACGTTGAGCCGGACCACGCCGAACAACCTTATCGGCGCATCGTTGTGCGTATGGTTATGGGGCTGGACGAGCGTCACCGAGGCGTAGACGTTGGGAGCCATTCCCGCTTTGATCGGTATCTCGAACGCGGTCTGTTTGTCGGCGCAGTCGATCCAGAAACTTTCCCGTACGACGCTGCCGCTCTCGACGCTCACCAGCGCCCGCGCTCCCGGCGAAGAGGGGATCGTGATCTTCGCCTTGTCGCCCGGCGCATATTTCTCCTTGTCCTTGGTCACGGCGAGTCGGGTGGCTGCGTCCGTCACCGAGGAGACGTCGCCCCGCCAGTCGGAGGACGATACGCAAACGACCTGAGTCGCAGCGTGTTCATGGCCCGAACCGGTCACGCGGATCATATAATAGCCGTAATCGCCTGCGCTCCAGCGCATCGCGACCTGCCCCGCGCCGTCGGTCAGGGTCGTCTGCAATGTCTTGTAGCAGGTGTTGAGCGCATTTTTCGCATAACGGGCCTGCGAGTCCGACGCGGCGTCCCACCACCAGTAGGAGGTGATCTTGTAGACCGAGACGAGCACCTCTTCCCTGCCGGGCAGGGGACGTCCCTGCGCATCGAGCATGACGATGCGCAGCAGGTGCTCCTTTTTGCTGTCGAGGTATTCGTCGCCCCAGTCGCTCGTCTGGGGCGTCACTCCGATTCCGAAATAGGCGTCGTAGGGCGACACGGGGATGATCTGCTGATCGACGCTGAAATCGCCGCTCTTTTCGAAGACCTTCACCGTGAATTTGCCGCTCAGCATGCCGGGGCTGAGCCCCTCCAGCGAAGCGAGTCCGCCGGTCGTCAGCTGCAGCGTTCCCTGCTGGTCCGTGGTGCCGGAGACGATCTCCCGCTCCTCGGTTTCGAAATATTTCGTCGCGTCGTCGAACGAGTACTTCTCATAACACTTGAAACGCGTCGGAATCTGCCTGAGCTGCGCCTGAAGCGTCACTTTTGCGCCGTCCGCCGGAGCGCCGTGCAGCCATTTGGCCGTCAGGCTGCCCGTGAACTTTCGGGCGTCGATCCGCCTGCCGTCACCGAGCCGCATGTCGATTTTCATCCGGTTGGGCTTGATGGCGTCCACGCGGATCGCTTTTTCGAATACCGCGCCGCCCAGACTTACGCGCGCCAGCCACTGTCCGGTAGGCGCCGCTGGCGTCGTTCCGAGTTTGAACGTGTAGATGCCGTCCGAGGAGCCGTTGCTGACCAGCGTCTGCACCAGCTGCCCGTTGGGGTTGAAGAACTCCACGGACGCCGGATGGTTTTCCGGCAGCGGATTGTCGGACGTGACGATGAAGGTGAGGAAGATGTCGTCTCCGGGCCGCCATACGCCGCGCTCGCCGAACAGAAAACCCTTCGTGCCTTTGGGGTTGGTGGTGCCCCCGACGTCGAAATTGCTCAGTGACAGCGCCGCGCCCCGCTCCACCTTGACGAAGGCGAGCTGTCCGTCGGCTTCGGCCGCTACGATGGAGGGTTCCTCCCTGCATTTCAGCACGGCGCGGCCTTCGGAATCGGTGGACGCTTCCGCCAAGGTCTGGTTCTGCTTGTCGTAAGCCCGTACCTTGCAGCCTCCTTTGGGCCGGGCCGACAGCAGGTCGGTGGTGTAGACGACGTACTCCTCTTCGCCGCTGCTTTTGCAGATGATGCCGATGTCGGACTGCAGAACCAGTTTCGACCGCTCCCGGTAAGTCCGGTAATCTCCGAAATAGTAGTCGTAATCATACTCGTCGGTGGGAACCAGCGGTTCGACGCCCTTGATCTCCAGCAGGTACATCGACTTCCGGCCGTCGGTTATCAGGCGGCTGAGATCCAGCGAATAGGTGTTGGAGAGGTCGAGCTTGGTCGATGCCTTGGCCGAGAGATCGACGGTCGTATCGCGGACGATGCGCGACACGTAGTCCATATCCGAATAGTAGTCGCCGCCGTAGTAGTTCTGCTGGAAGAACTGCAGCAGGTTGTTGGCGAATATTTTCCGCACGCGCACCCGCGCCTTGCGGTAGTTCACCGCTTCGAACAGCAGGGACATGTCGTTCGACGAGGGCAGGACGGAGCCTTTGCCCGCGAAGCGGATCGCCGGTACCCGCGACGGCAGGTTGGCCGTGAACGTATAGCTCTCCTTGAGCCGCTGCCCGCCCTTGCTGAGCACGTTCCGGCTTATTTCGATGTCGAAATTCCCCGTGACGTGCGATTCGGGATAGATGTAGAGCCGGTTCTTGTCGACCGAGGTGCGGAATTTCGTGTCGAAGCGGATCAGGTCCTTCAGGTTCTGGCTCTGTTTGAGCGGTTCGGAGAAGGTCACCACCACCGCGAGCGGTTCCGCCGCGACGCTGTGGTCCAGCACCACATATTCGTCCTTCTTGGGCACTTCGACGGTCAGGGTCTTGCTGTCGCCGTAGCCGAAATCGAGCGTCAGCGTGTAACCCGCTCCCTCGCCGGGGGCGATGTTGCCGACGGTATACTGGTGCGTGGTGCCGTTCGCGGAGTGCACCCACGCGACGTCCGGATTCTTCAGTCCGCTTATCTTGAGGTTCTTCTCCACGTAGCCGCTCTCCGCGTAATCGGACGAGACCACTTCGCCGACCAGTACGTAGGAGGTCATGTCGTCGCTTTGCTGCAGCCAGTAGTCGCTGTAGGCGAACCGCAGTTTCGGCGTGGCGAATTCGAATTCCGCGACGCCTTTGAGCTGCCGTCCGGTGAGTTTCGCGGCGTCGATGGTCACCTTGTAGCGGGTGTCGTATTTCAGGGGCGACCGGGGGATGATCCGCAGCATCCGCATTCCCGAAAGGTAGACGTCGAAATCGACGGAGGGCGAGATCGATACGGCTTCCCGGATTCTGTCCTCCTTCGGCTCGACGTTCTCCTTGAACGTCACGAGAATCGGCATTTTGACGCCCGTCACTCCGTTCGGCGACGATTCGATGATATCGGACGGCTGCCTGCCGCATGAGGCGAAGAGCAGGAGAGCCGTTGCAAACAATACGTAGCGGATTGCTTTCATAGTGGTTTTTTTGGTAACTTTGTCAAAGATACATAAAATATGACTGAAAAGCTCAAGCGGAAAACAATATATTTCCTGCTGCTGCCGCTCCTTGCCGCGGCTGCGGGGGGGGATTTTTTATTCCTGCCAGGCGGATCGTGACGGGCGTTGCTCCGCCGCGGCCGGGAGCCGCGACGGCCGTCTGATGTCGGCCAAGGTCGCTTCCGACGGACAGTGGCGCTTTTTCCCTACGGACAGCGTGCCTTACAAATTCCGTGTCGCTATTACTACTTACGAGGACAAACGTTTCTACCGCCATTTCGGGGTCGATCCGCTGGCGCTCGGCCGCGCCGTGCGGCAGAACCTCGCTTCGGGAAGGGTGGCCAGCGGCGCCAGCACGCTTACGATGCAGACGATCCGCCTGAGCCGCGGCCGGAAAGCGAGGACCTTCCGGGAAAAGATCGTCGAGGCGGTGCTGGCGACCCGGCTGGAATTCAAATGCGGCAAGGAGGAGATACTCGCCCTGTACGCCTCCCACGCCCCCTTCGGCGGCAATGTGATCGGACTGGAGAGCGCCGCATGGTACTATTTCGGCCGCAGCGCCGGCAGCCTCTCGTGGGGCGAGAGCGCCATGCTCGCCGTACTGCCGAACTCGCCCGCGCTCATCCATATCAGGCGCAACCGGGAACGGTTGCGGCGCAAGCGGGACGACCTGCTGGAACGGATATGGCGCGGCGGGCATATCGACTCCCTGACGTGCGCTCTGGCCCGGCAGGAACCGCTGCCCGACGCTCCCGAACCGATGCCGATGCAGGCGATGCACCTGCTGGGGCGGATGCGCGGGGGATCGCTCCGCTCGACGCTCGACTATGACCTGCAGCGCAGGGTCAACGAGCTGGCGCTGCGGCACAACCGGCGCAACAGGGGCAATAAGATAAACAACCTCGCCGTCGTGGTGATGGATGTGAAAAGCGGCGAAGTGCTGGCCTATGTGGGAAATGTCTACGATCCCGCGGACAGGAGCGAGGGCACCAGCGTCGATGTCGTCCGGGCGCCCCGCAGTAGCGGAAGCGTGCTCAAACCCCTGCTTTACGCCGCGATGCTGGACAACGGGACGGCCCTGCCCACGATGCTGTTTCCGGATGTTCCGACTTATTACAAGGACTTTACGCCCCAGAACTTCAACCACGACTTCAGCGGCGCGGTGCCTGCCAACCGGGTGATCGAACGTTCGCTGAACGTTCCTTCGGTGAAGATGCTCGACAAATACGGGCGCGAGAATTTTCTGGCGCTGGTGCGGAATCTGGGATTCGGGACGATTGACAGGAGCGCCGACCATTACGGGCTTTCGCTGATTCTGGGCGGTGCCGAGATCACGCTCTGGGACCTGACGTCGGTCTATGCGATGCTGGCCGCCAAGCTCGGCGGCGGGCCGGTCCGCATCCCGCACTGCGATCCGGAGGCCGTAAAGACGGTCAGCGCGGACGACATTCCGCTGTCGAGGGGTGCGATATGGCTTATGTTCAATTCGATAAGCCATGTGGCCCGTCCTGAGGAGGAGGGCGAGTGGCAGTATTTCTCCTCGTCGAAGAAGATCGGCTGGAAAACGGGCACCAGCTACGGCAACCGCGATGCGTGGGCCGTCGGGGCGACGCCCGACTATGCCGTCGGCGTCTGGGTGGGCAACTGTTCGGGCGAAGGCCGTCCGCTGATGACCGGGGTGGGGTATGCCGCGCCGCTGCTCTTCGACGTATTCGGGCTGCTGCCCGGCGGGGAGTGGTTCGCGGAGCCTCACGGCGATCTGGAAGCGGCCGTCGTCTGCCGGCAGAGCGGCTGTCTGGCTTCGCACATATGTCCCGACCGCGATACGCTGATGATTCCCCGCGCGGCTGCCGCCGGCGAAGGCTGCCCCCACCACCCGATCCCAGACCAGACT
>OAUV01001480.1_pt1 | contig 12709 bp, 7 predicted proteins | sample 1516841 | NCBI WGS metagenome assembly OAUV01 (sample SAMEA2580044, study PRJEB22360) | human gut metagenome | biome: human gut; feature: human-associated habitat; material: faeces | place: Denmark | collected 2008/2010 | reverse complement strand
CCGCATCATCGGCTGGGACGAGATTCTGGAAGGCAGGGCGCCCTCCGACGCCGTTGTCATGTCGTGGCGCGGCAGCGAGGGCGGAATCGCCGCGGCCAAGTTGGGGCACGACGTCATCATGACGCCGAATTCGCACTTCTATTTCGACTACTACCAGTCGCTCGACACCGACGCCGAGCCGTTCGGAATCGGCGGTTACATACCGATGGAGCAGGTCTATTCGTACGATCCGGCGTTCCCGGAGCTGACGCCCGAACAGCAGAAACATATTCTCGGCGTGCAGGCCAACCTCTGGACCGAATACGTCTTGAGCGACGAACACCTCGAATACATGCTTCTGCCGCGTCTGGCCGCCTTGAGCGAGGTGCAGTGGTGTCTGCCCGAAACGAAGGACTGGAACCGCTTCATCGGCAGTTTCAGGATGGACGAAATCTATTCTCAGATGGGATATGAGTTCGCCAAGCATATCTTCGGGGTGACGGCTTCGTATGCGGTCGATCCGGAGAAGGGGGGCGTCGTGATGACCCTCACCACGCAGGGCGGCGCGCCGATCCGTTACACGCTCGACGGCTCGGATCCCACGGCTTCGAGTCCGCTTTACAAGGCGCCGGTGACCATCGGCGAAAGCTGCACGTTCAAGGCCGCGGCCCTGCGCGAAGGCATGCAGACGCCGGTTTATGCGCGGAAATTCGATTTCAACAAGGCGACCGGACGGCGCATCGCGCTGAACGCCGCGCCGACGCTCAAATATACCTACGGCGGCGCTTCGCTGCTGGTGGACGGCTACCGCGGAGGTCCCGTCTATTCGAACGGCGCGTGGATCGGGTTCCTGAACGAGCCGCTGGACGTTACGATCGACATGCAGGGGGCGAAGCCCTATTCGGCGGTGACCGTCGAATCGCTGGTCGAGAAGGGCGAGTGGGTTTTCCCGCCTTCGTCGGTGGGGGTCTACCTCTCGGACGACGGCAGGGAGTTCACCGAGGCGGCGCTGATGTCCGTGCCGCAGGAGACGGCCGGCAGCCCCGACGGCGTCAAGCCGTTCAAGGTGCTCTTCCCCGAAACCTCGGCCCGCTACCTGCGCGTGGTGGCCCGTACGGTCGATCCGATTCCGGCATGGCACGGCGCGGCCGGACAGAAGGCGCATATGTTCGTGGATGAAATCATCGTAGAATAAAACCGGGAGTGGACGTGGAGAAGACCGCCGTGCGGATACAGGGACGCGAGTCCGTTGCGATGACGACGGCCGAATTCGGCCGCCTGTTCGCTACGTGGCGCGCGCGCTTCGAAGCGATCGCGTGCCGCTACGTGCGGAGCGCGGCGGTGGCCGAGGATCTCGTCTCGGACAGCTTCATGTCCTTCTGGGAGAACCGCGGCCGGATTCCCGCCGATGCCAACCTGCAGGCCTATATCCTGATTATCGTCCGCAACAAATGCCTCGACTGGCTGCGCGCCCAAAGCCTGCATGCCAAGATCGAGCAGGAGGTGTACGAGCTTCGGCGGCGGGTGCTGGCGGCCGACATACGGTCGCTGCAGGCGTTCAATCCTGAGGAGATTTTCTCGGCGGAGGTGGCCGCGATCGTGCGGCAGTCGCTCGACCGCCTGCCCGAACTGACACGCGAAGTGTTCGTCGCCCGCCGCTTCGAGGAGCTGAGCTACAAGGAGATCGCCGAAAAGTACGGCATCACCGTGCGGCGCGTCGAATTCGAACTGGAAAAGGCCGTGAAGCAGCTGCGCGTGGCGTTGAAGGATTATTTGCCCGTGCTGCTTATGTTGCTGTCGGATAATATTTTGCGATCCTGAATTCGAGAGCGTGAATTATTAAAAATATTTTTTTAGCAAATCCAAGTGCGTCTGATTGGGAATCGGGCGCACTTATTCGTTTTTATAGAAACAGACGAAGAGAGAGATGAATCCGGAACTTATCTATAAATATTTGGAAAATACGGCGACCGATGACGAGATGAAGCAGGTGCTCGACTGGCTCGACGCCGATCCCGCGCATGTGCGCGAATTGGACGAGCTGGACAAAGTGATGGCCGCTTCGGTCATTTACGGTCCCGACGTGCTGTCGCCTGCGCCAGCGAAGAAGGCGGCGCGCCGCATTTCGCTGGGTCGCATTCCGCTGCGCCGCATCGTGCGTTATGCCGCGGAGCTGGCCGCCGTGGCGGTCGTCGGCATCGGCGTGGCCCGGATGCTTGCCGACGACCGGATCGAAGAGTGGACGCGGCGGACGACGGCGCTCGAAGTGCCTGCGGGGCAGTACCTGAGCATGGAGTTGCAGGACGGCACCAAGGTCTGGCTCAATGCGGGAACCCGGCTGGAGTATCCGCTGGTGTTCGCCGGGGGCGAGCGGCGCGTGAAGGTTGCGGGCGAGGCGATGTTCGATGTCGAGCACGATCCCGCGCATCCGTTCGTGGTCGAGACGTTCGCCTGCGACGTCGAGGTGCTGGGAACCAAATTCGACGTGATGGCCGAGGAGCGCGAGGGATTGTTCTCGGCGGCCCTGCTGCGCGGAAGCGTGAAGGTGACCAACCGCCTGACGCCCGGCGAACAGTTCGTCCTCAAGCCCAACGAGGAGGTGCGGCTGGCGGGGCGGCGGCTGAACCTGAATGCGATCGGCAGCATGGACGACTACCTCTGGACCGAAGGGATGATCAGCATCAAGGGCCTTTCGTTCGGGGAGCTGATGCACAAATTCGAAAAGAGCTTCGGCGTGAAGATACGGATCGACCGCGCCCGGATGCCGGAGGTCGATTACAACCACGGCAAGATCCGCATTTCGGACGGCGTCGATTCGGCGCTGCGCCTGTTGCAGATGGCCTCGGATTTCACCTATACGCGCAGCGAAGACAACGGAACGATCGTCATACGATAACCAATTTATAAACCTGAAAAAAACGAAAAGACTGCCTATGAGAAGAGCCGAACAATGACCCTCACCGGTCGTCCGGGGCAAATTAAAAAAACTTGCAGATGGTCGCAACATCCGCAAGCCGCGGTCGGCCGTTAATCAGCTACCCAGCCTACTAACAACTAACTAATTGCAAAAGTATGAACAAAAAACGTATTCAGCAAATTAAATGCCTGTTTACACTCTTTTTTGTCGTGTGCGCATCGTTCTATGCCACACGGTCATACGCTCAGAATAATGCGGTGACGATCCGTCTGTCGGGCGTCAGCATGGAGCGTGTGATGAATGAAATCGAGAACCAAACCAATTATTTGTTCCTGTCGAACAAGGACGTGGACATCAACAGCGTCGTGAGCGTCGATGTGGAGGCGCGCCCGCTTTCGGAAGCGCTCGCGCAGATGGTGCGCGGAACAGACGTGGTCTACCGTTTCGACGGCAAATACATTCTGCTTTCGAAGGCCGACCGCAGGCCTGTGACCGTGAAGGGCGTGGTGACCGACGCCGACGGCGCGCCGGTGATCGGAGCTTCGGTGATCGTCAAAGGTACGACCGTGGGCGCCTCGACCAATACCGACGGCTCCTTCTCGCTGCAAGTTCCCCCCCCCGCGGAAAATGCTGTCCTGATCGTTACCTACTTGGGTTACGAGCCGGTCGATGTGACCGTCGGCAGCCGCACCGATTTCCGGATTACGCTCCGCGATTCGGCCGTGGCGGTGGAGAACGTCGTGGTGACGGCCCTCGGCATCAAACGTCAGGAGAAGGCCCTGAGCTACAACGTGCAGCAGGTCAAGTCCGAGGAGCTGACGACCGTCAAGGACGCCAACTTCATGAATTCGCTGGTCGGCAAGGTGGCCGGCGTGCAGATCAACAGCGGTGCGAGCGGCCCCGGCGCCAGTGCGCGCGTGGTGATGCGCGGCGAGAAGTCGATCGAGAAGGGCAACAACGTCCTCTATGTGATCGACGGTATTCCGATGTATAACCACAGCTTCGGCGGCGACGGCGGCACCTATGCCAAACAGGCCGGTTCGGAGAGCGCCGCGGATATCAACCCCGAAGACATCGAGTCGATCAACATGCTGACCGGCCCTTCGGCTGCGGCCCTTTCCGGCAGCGACGCCGCCAACGGCGTGGTGGTCATCAACACCAAACGCGGCGTCAAGGACCGTACGGTGGTGACCGTCAGCAACAGTACGACCTTTTCGAAGGTCTACCGGCTGCCCGACATGCAGAACAGCTACGGAACCAGTTCGGGGCTGATGAACTGGGGTGAGAAGTCTGCCAGCACGTTCGACGCCAAGAAGTTCTTCAACACGGGAACCAACATCATCAACTCGGTGTCGGTATCGACGGGCAACGAGAAGAACCAGACCTATATCTCGGCTTCGACGACCAATACGGCGGGCATCATTCCCGAAAATACGTACGACCGCTACAACTTCACGGCCCGCAATACCACCTCGTTCGCCAAGGACAAGCTCGTACTGGACTTGGGCGCCAGCTTTATCATCCAGCACGACGAAAACATGGTGACGCAGGGCAAGTATTACAACCCGCTGCCCGCGCTCTACCTCTTCCCGCGCAGCGACGACTTCGACGAAATCCGCCTTTTCGAGCGCTGGGACCCCGTGCGCGGCTATATGGTGCAGTACTGGCCTTACGGCGAGGGCGCGCATTCGCTGCAGAACCCCTATTGGATTCAGAACCGCATGAACCGCGAGACGAGCAAGCGCCGCTACATGCTCAACGCATCGCTGCGGTGGAATATCACCGACTGGATGAACGTTTCGGGCCGCGTGCGGGTCGATAATTCGGAATACCGCATCAAGCAGAAGCTCTACGCCTCGACGCTGACCACCTTCTGCGGAACGAACGGCGGTTACGAAGACCAGACGCAGCACGACCGCAGTTTCTACGGCGACGTGATGCTCAACATCGACAAGACCTTCGGTGACGACTGGACGCTCAACGCCAACATCGGCGCTTCGATCAACGACCAGCGCTACGAGCAGGCCGGCGTGGCGGGCGACCTGCTGCTGACCAACCATTTCGCCATGAACAACCTCAACTATCAGGAGAAGTTCAAACCCCTGCAGGAGGGGTGGCACGACCAGACGCAGGCGATCTTCGCTTCGGTCGAGGTGGGGTGGCGCTCGATGCTCTACCTGACGGTGACGGGCCGCAACGACTGGGCTTCGCAGCTGGCCTATTCCAAAAACTCGTCGTTCTTCTATCCTTCGGTGGGTCTGTCGGCCGTGGTTTCCAACATGGTGAACATGCCCGAATGGTTCACCTTCCTCAAGGTGCGCGGGTCGTATTCGAAGGTGGCGTCGGCTTTCGCCCGTTACCTCTCCAATCCGGCCTACTCGTTCAACAACCAGACCCACAACTGGAGCAAGCCTTCGACCTATCCGGCCTACAACCTCAAGCCTGAGGATACCAAGTCGTGGGAGATCGGCCTGAACGCCCGTTTCCTCAACCACATCAACCTCGACGTGACCTATTACCGTTCGAACACTTACCACCAGACGATCTATGCGCCGCTGCCCTCTTCGTCGGGTTACAACCAAGTGGTCGTACAGGCCGGCGACGTGCAGAACCAAGGCGTCGAGCTGGCGCTGGGCTACAACAACAAGTGGAACGACTTCACATGGAGCAGTTCGTACACCTTTACGCTCAACCGCAACGAGATCAAGCGGCTGGCGGCCGGCGAAGTGAACCCCGTGACGGGCGAGACCATCACCGACAACGAGATTCAGAAGGACTGGCTGGGCGCGAGCAACGTGGCGCCGCAGGTCATCCTGCGTCCGGGCGGTTCGATGAGCGATATTTACGTCAATCACGAGCTTAAGCGCGACCTGAACGGCAACATCGAGATCGATCCTTCGACGGGCAACCTCTCGATCGCCGAAACCGACTTCCGCAAGGTGGGCCAGCTCTCGCCCCGCTACACGATGGGCTGGAGCAACAGCTTCGGCTACAAGGGCATCGAACTCGGTGCGGTCCTCACGGCCCGAATCGGCGGCCTGACCTACTCGGCCACGCAGGGCGTGCTGGACTACTACGGCGCGTCGCAGGCCACGGCCGACGCGCGCGACCGCGGCGGCATTCCGATCAACTACGGCACTGTCGATCCCCAGAAGTACTATTCGGCGATTTCGACGGCCGAGGGCGGTTACGGAGCCTATTACCTCTACAGCGCCACCAACGTACGCCTGCAGGAGCTGAGCCTGCAGTATACGCTGCCGGCGCGGTGGTTCCGCAACAAAGCCAGACTGACGGTCGGATTCGTCGCCAAGAACCTCTGGATGATCTACTGCAAGGCGCCGTTCGACCCCGAAATCTCGGCGGCGACGGACAATGCCTACTATCAGGGCGTGGACTACTTCATGCAGCCGAGCACGCGCAATTTCGGCTTTAACGTGAAACTGCAATTCTAACCGAACCAAAGCTATGAAAAATATCATTAAACTTACCTGCCTCTTATTGACGGTATGCGGTTTTGCGGGTTGTACGGGCAATTTCGACGAGTACAACACCGATCCCTATGCCCTTTACAAGGGAGACCCCGCCGTGCTGATTCCCACCATGCTCGACGCCATGATGTACGTGCAGCAGAACGACTCGCAGATGGTCGATCAGATGGTCGGCTCGCTGGGCGGATATTTCACGCTGTCGAACCGCTGGGGCGGTCAGAACTTCGATACGTTCAATGCGTCCGACGCATGGAACGCCACGCCGTACAATACGATGTTCGAGGATATTTACGCCAACTTCTTCGACATCGAGAAATCGACCAGCAAGTCGGGCCACTACTACGCGATGGCCCGTCTGGTGCGCGCCGCCGTGATGATGCGCGTCGCCGACTGCTACGGCCCGATCCCCTACAGCAAGGTAGCCGACGGCTCGTTCTATGTCGAGTACGACTCGGCGGAGGATGTCTACAAGCATATCATCGAGGACCTCGCGGGCGCGGCGACCACGCTCTACGCCTATGCGCAGGAGTATCCGGCGTCGAAACCGCTGGCTAACAACGATCCGATTTTCGCAGGCGACTATACGGCTTGGGCGCGTCTGGCCAACTCGCTCTGCCTGCGTGCGGCGATCCGCTCGAACGACCGCGAGGCCGCCGAGAGCGCCTGCGGCCATGCCGCCGGCCTGATCGAGACCAACGCCCAGAACGCCATGATGAGTCCCGGCGTGCAGGGAAATCCCTATCAGCTGGCTTCGGCGTCGTGGGGCGACCTGCGAATCAATGCTTCGATCGTCGATTACATGACCGGGTACGACGATCCCCGCTGCGAAGCCTATTTCCAGAAATCGACCTTCGACAACACCCGCTATATCGGCATGCGCGCCGGTACGGCCGGATTCGAGAAATCGGCCGTAAGCGGTTATTCGCTGCCCAACGTGCAGTCCGGCTCGTCGCTGCCGATTTTCGTGGCTGCCGAGGCCAATTTCCTGCGCGCCGAGATGGCGCTCAGAGAGTGGACCGTAGGCGGTACGGCGCAGTCCTACTACGAAGCCGGCGTGCGTCTGTCGATGGAGCAGAACGGCGTGGCGGGCGAGGACATCGACGCCTATCTGGCCGATGAAACGCTCGTTCCCGCCGGACATCTGAACGATCCGCGCGGCGCGAAGTACAACTACGACCGTCAGACGGACGTCAAGATCAAGTGGAACGACGCGGACGGCACGGAGAAGAATCTGGAGCGCATCATCACCCAGAAATGGATCGCAAACTTCCCGATGGGACTCGAAGCGTGGGCCGAATTCCGCCGTACGGGCTATCCCGAACTGGCGCCGGCCATCGACAACCTCAGCGGCGGCGTTATCTCCGACAACTTCCGCGGTCTGCGCCGGCTGCGCTATCCCTATACCGAGCGTAACCTCAACAAGAGCAATTACGACAAGGCGGTGGCATTGCTGGGCGGTACGGACAACGAGTCGGTCGATCTTTTCTGGACGAAGAAAAAATAGTGTCGAAACCTAAACGAAAGCATACATTATGAACATAAAGAAAAATATATGGGCATTGGCGGCGGCGCTGCTTTTCGCGACTGCGTTTACCAACTGCAGCGACTGGACGGAGGTTGAAGCCGAAAAGAAGGTCGATTACGGCAATACCGAGACCTCGCGCCCCGAATCCTACTACCAAGCTCTGCGCGAGTGGAAAAAGACGGATCACTCGATTTCGTTCGGGTGTTTCAGCGGCTGGGGCGATCCTGCCGTTCTGACGGCCAGTATGCTGATGGGACTTCCCGACAGTATGGATATGGTCTCGTTGTGGGACAATTCGAGCAACCTTTCGCAGGGCAAGATCGAAGATCTCCGCATGGTGCAGCAGAAGAAAGGGACCAAAGTGCTGATGTGTACCTTTATCCAGTATGTCGGCAAGGGGTTCACTCCTGCCGAATATGATGTCGATGAAGCGACCCGCGAAGCGTTCTGGGGCTGGGTGGACGACGATGAAGCGGCCATCAAGACCTCGATGGAGAAATATGCGCAGGCTATCGCGGATACCATTTACAAGTACAACTACGACGGTCTGGATATCGATTTCGAACCGAATGTCGATGGAGTTGTGGGCAAACTCGATGAAAACGATACTTATGTGAGATGGTTCCTCGATATTTTGTGCAAGCACCTCGGCCCTCAGTCCAATTCGGGTAAAATGCTCGTTATCGACGGCGAACTCTGGAAGGTTCCTGTGAGCGCGGCGACTTATTTCGACTATTTCATCGGACAGGCCTATTCGGTTTCCGGCGGCACTCCGTCGCCCAATGCCGGACAGAGCGAGTCGAGTATGGACTCGCGCCTGACGCAGATAATCAATAGATTTGGGGGCGTGATGTCCGAGGAGGAGATCACCAAGCGCTTCATCGTTACGGAAAACATGGAGAGCGCCATTGACGCATTGAACGGCGGTTATTACTGGACGCTTCGCAACGGAACCAGACTCGACAAGGCCGAGTGCCCGTCGTTGCTGGGAATGGCCAGATGGCAGCCCGTCAACGGCTTCCGCAAAGGCGGTTTCGGCGGTTACCGGTTCAGCAACGAGGCGGTGAACAAACCCTCCTACAAATGGATGCGAACCGGAATTCAGGCGCAGAACCCCGCAGTCAATTAGTCCGAACAACCAAAAGCAAGAAAAAGATGAAAAACAGCATTAAAACAGCAGTTCTCGGTCTCGCGGCGCTCGTTTCGGGATTCTCGGCCTGCAACGATGCCGATTACGATACGCTCGGAGTGCACGCCTTCGTCAGCGAGAGCGCGTCGAATAAAAGCACGAAAGTGACCATTACGGAACTGGGCGCCGACGCCGAAATCACGGCCTGCCTGAGCGAGGCCGCAACGAAAGACGTAAAGCTGAAATTCGTGGTCGATTCCGAGGTGCTGGACCGTTACAACCAGAAGCAGGCTTCGAGTTTTCTCGTACTGCCCGAAGAGGTCTACGAGATGGACTCCGAAGTGACGATCAAGGCCGGAGAATTCAGCGCTCCTGCAACCAAGATCCATATCAAGCCGCTGCCCAAGGAGTATGTCGGCGAGAGCTATGCCCTGCCGCTGCGTCTTGTCAGCGCCGACGGGTCGGTTCCGGTGACCTCGGTGACCTCGACCTATGTGATTACGACCGAAGCGATCGTCGTCTCGTCGCTCCCGATGTTCGTCGGCGGCGCGGGACTTGCCGCCGACGGTTTCCCCTTGACGCTTCCGCAGTTTACGGTCGAGGTGCGTTTCCAAGTGAGCAATACGGCCAACCGCAACCGTGCCGTATTTACCAACGGCGGTTCGGTGCTGCTGCGCTTCGAGGACCCGCAGAACGACACTTCGGACCATAAGGCCCATTCGCTGGTGCAGTTCCAAGGCGACGGCTGGTATCTCAATCCGTCGTTGTCGTTCACGCCCAACAAATGGCAGCATCTGGCGCTGACCTATGACGGAACCAAGGTGACCCTTTATGTCAACGGCACTTTTGCCGGAAGCAAGGAGGGCGTGTGCGATCCCAACTTCGGATCGGCCAACTGGTTCGGCGGCGATGCCGGCGGCGGACACGGAACCGGCGATTCGTGGTGGAGCGGATGCAAGATACTGATGTCCGAGGCGCGTATCTGGTCGGTATGCCGTACGGAAGCGCAGGTGCAGAACAACATGACCACGACCAGCGCCAAATCGCAGGGCTTGGAGGCTTACTGGCGCTTCAACGAAGGCGAGGGCAATACGTTCGAGGACTGCACGGGCAACGGGCATACGCTGAAGACGTCCAAGACCCCGACGTGGGTTGCCGGCATCAAGTCCACCGATACGGAAACGCCGTGGCCTTAATCCCGTAATTATGGCGCAGGCGCGCCCGGTGCGTGCCTGCCGCCATGCGGTTCATTGAAATTGTTTGTTAAATACGATTACATTATGATGAAAAAATTGAAATATCTTTTGGCCGGAGTTCTCGTTTCTGCTGTTGCGGGTTGTTTTGTCGCATGCGACGACGATGAGTCTGCAACAGACGAATGGACGGCCGACTATGTTTATTTGGAACGTCTGAAGCTCGGAATCGGCTCTTTGGAGTTCAATCAGACGCATTCGTCTTTGGGAATTGCAGGCGATACGGAGGTCTCGATGCCGTTTGCGGTTTGTCTTGCCAAACCATGGAAGTCGGATGTCGCCGTGAAGTTCGCTTATACGATCGAAGGCGATATGCCGGAGGAGATCGTTACTTTCCGCGAAGGCGGTGCCGTCGTGATTCCTGCCGGGGAGTTGGTAGCCAGAGATACGATGGATCTCAGGACGGATTGGAGTTTTGTTCCGCAGGAGGCTGCCACCTACAAAGTGACGGTCGGGATCGGATCGGTGCAGCCTGTTTCCGGACAATTGCGTATTTCTTCGAAACAGAAGGAGCTGTCCGTTCAGATAAACAAAGCCAAATCCATGGATATACAGGCCGGCGTGAAACCTTCGGGCAGCCGGATTGCGGATTACAGCGGTTGGTCGGTTTATGCTACCAATGTGGATGATAATAATGCAGACTGGGGAGCCCATCAACCTAAATTGATCAATGGGAATACCGGAGATTATATATGGTTCAATACTCCCCATCTCGGTGTAAAAATCGACATGGGTGCTACAAAGACTGTTACCGGATTGGAGACGTTCAGTGCTTACGGTGCGGCTTATGCGATGAGTTCTTGTGCTGTTTATACCAGCGATGACGGGGCCGGGTGGAAACTCGTAACGCCTGAAGAGGGCTTGTCGATGACGCCTGCCGGAACGCAGTATGTTTCGTTTATCGCGCCGATAACCGCTCGTTATATAATTTGGCATATGTATGGGTCGGCGCCTCTCAGCTCCGAGATTTATGTTTATTCCAAATAGAGGTGGGCTTTGAATAGTTTTTGAGGGGAAGCCGTCCGGTCCGAGACCGGGCGGCTTTTTTGACCGAGAGGGCCTGTGGGATATGGTATATGGGCGATTATCGGCCGGAGCGTGTGCGACGGATGCGAAAAAAAACGTACATTTGTGTCCATGAATGAACGGCATATAGACATAAACGAATTCGATTACGACCTGCCCGACGGGCGGATCGCCAAGTTCCCGCTGGCCGAGCGCAGCGCCTCGAAACTGCTGGTTTACCGCGGCGGGGAGATCGGCGAAGCGCATTTCGCCGACATCGGCGACGTGCTGCCCGAAGGCCAGCTGCTGGTGTTCAACAATACGAAGGTGATTCGCGCGCGGATCATCATGCACAAGCCTTCGGGCGCCCGCATCGAGGTGTTCTGTCTCGAACCGCACGATCCGGCCGATTACGAACGGGCGTTCGCCGTCGTCGGGCGGTGTGAATGGTCGTGCATCGTGGGCAACCTCAAGAAATGGAAAGAGGGGTATGTGGAGATCAACTTCGAGCACGAAGGCCGCCCGGAGCATCTGCGGGCGTGGCTCGTCGAGAACCGCGGCCGCGAGCATACCGTGCGTTTCGAGTGGTCGGCGGCGATGACGTTCGGGCAGCTGCTCGAATACCTCGGCCGGATTCCGATTCCGCCCTACCTGAACCGCGAAAGCGAGGAGATCGACTATACGCGCTACCAGACCGTCTATTCCAAATTCGAAGGATCGGTGGCCGCGCCGACGGCGGGGCTGCACTTCACGCCCGAACTGATCGAGGGGATGAAGGCGCGAGGCTTCGGGTTCGAGGAGGTGACGCTGCATGTCGGGGCCGGGACCTTTCTGCCCGTCAAGGACGACGATGCCGCGCGGCATCCGATGCACACCGAGCATTTCGAGGTGCGGCGTGCGGCGGTAGCCCGCCTGCTGGAGAAGTGGGGGCGGATCACGGCCGTCGGCACGACCTCGGTGCGGACGCTCGAATCGCTCACGGCGCTGGCGTGGCGCATACGTACGGCCGGAACGCCCGATGCGGAGCGGGTCGTCGGTCAGTGGGAGCTGTACGACGTGCCGGCGGAGTTTTCCGGGCGCGAGGCGCTGGAGACTCTGCTGAAATACATGGATGAAAAGGGGCTGGAACGCATCAAGGCGGCGACGCAGATCATGATTACGCCGCTGGGGTACGAGTTCCGCATCGTGCGCAATATCGTCACCAACTTCCACCAGCCCAAATCGACGCTGCTGCTACTGGTGTCGGCTTTCGTCGGCGGGGACTGGAAGCGGATTTACGAATACGCCCTCGGACACGGCTTCCGTTTCCTGAGTTACGGCGACTCGTCGGTGCTGATGCGCTGACGCTGGGAGCGAGGCTGAGGGAGAAAGCGCGGCTGCCGGGTGGGGCGGGGGGGCGGGCCTGGTCGCCGA